>JRYG01000467.1_pt1 | contig 258263 bp, 247 predicted proteins | sample 235341 | NCBI WGS metagenome assembly JRYG01 (sample SAMN03074218, study PRJNA261478) | activated sludge metagenome | biome: Wastewater Treatment Plant; feature: Wastewater; material: Activated sludge; isolation source: activated biomass of a wastewater treatment plant treating hydrocarbon... ...
GATAAACGCTATTCGTTGGGCTGCATGGAAGGAAGTCGCAGAGAAGAGGATTATGAAGATGCCAAAACCCTACGCCGACCTTGTGGCTCAGGCTGAGCAGGCGGTTGCAGCAGTCAAGGACGCCGAACTCCGGCGTGTTGCATTCGAGCGAATACTCAACGACCTGCTCGCCGGAGGAGGCGAAGCGCAGAGCGGCAAGACGCAAGGGGCGGCACGCGCGACCAAGCGCGCACAAAGTAAGCCTGCGACGACTAAGAAACGGAGTGGCCCTCAGAGTTACGTTGAAGAGATGGTCGATGACGGATTCTTCGAGAAGCCCAAGACAATATCAGAAGTTAAGGCAGAGCTTGAGAACCGGGGTCATCATATTCCGCTAACTTCACTCAGCGGCCCCATGCAGAAGCTTTGTCAGAAGAAAGTGCTGCGGCGGCAAAAGCCAGACGGCAAGACCTTCTCCTACTCAAATTGGTAGGGTCGAATGGCACGGGCGACCTCCGGCGGCCTCCTCTCACCATCCGAACGTCTTGAGCGACTTGCCAAAGAGGCCACCGATACCACGAAGAAGGCGAAGCGGCATAAGAAGAGCCTAAGCGGCGATAACTTCTACGCCAACAAGCTTGCGACGCTTCGTGCAGATGCGACCAACGCGTTCCGCGATCTAGCTCCAATGAGCGCAGGGGACTCTTCGGTTATCGCGGAGTTGCTCGAGACCGTGTTCTCTCCGACCGCAGACCCCAAGAGGAGGACCTCGGCATCGCAGGAGCTCTGCTACAACCTGCGCACGACTTGGCGGTCCACCGCCGTTCCGAAGGAGGATGAGGGCCTTTTCCCGCTGAGTCTTCTGGCGAAGGCCAAGCGAGGGTACCTCGTTAGCGTGGGACGTCAGATGAACGGTGCGTATGGAATGAACTGGTACGACGCGGCAGCAGTCATGATGCGTCGTCTGGTGGAGATATCGATAATCGAAGCCTTCGAGGCCAAAGGCGTCGAAGGAAAGATTAAGGACGCTGCCGGGAACTACCTCCAGCTCTCGGACCTGATCTCGAGAGCCTTAGCCGAGCCTGCATTTGCTCTTTCTCGGAACGCCAAGAAGGCTTTGCCTGGGCTGCGTGACCTGGGGCATATGTCTGCACACGGCCGCTTTTTTACAGCGCAAAAGGCTGACGTCGATGCTGCGCAACCCGGATGCCGTATCGTTGTCGAGGAGTTCCTACATCATGCAAACCTGCTGTGAGCTGCAGCCCAACGGCGGCATGCAGGGACGCACAACAGCGGCGCTTCGCTTGCTGTTGTGCGCCCCTGATACGGGGCGTTGAGGCCGTAGCAAAGCCGTACAATCGCGCCATGACGCGACCAGCGGACCCGTCCAACCTATGAGCGAGCTTGTTTAGCTACTTGCCGATACTCGCCCAGGCAGGGACGTGCGCACGCGCCGCCGAGCCATGATGACGGCTGATTCGTCGGCTCCACGCCGCAATGAACGAGTCCGGATGAACGCTGCATCGACCTCAACGACGAGCACCCTTCTTTCCCTCGCCGCTTTTATTCTGGCGTGCGTCGTGCCCCTCGCGCCATCGCCCGTACGGTCAGGGGACGAGACAGTGCGCACGGCGATCCGCGAGATCGTCGCCGCCGCCGAACATCCGGAATCGAAGCGACGCCGCTTCCCGGACTATGGCGGTAGCATGGAGCGGCTCTACGCGCCGCTCGACTATGCGCCGGCGTGGTTCGACAACGGCGCGCCGCGTCGGCAGGCGGACGAGATTGTGGCAGCCCTTCGCACCGCCGACCGCCACGGCCTGGACCCGGGCGACTACGACGCCGCCTGGCTGGAGCAGCGCCTGCACAGCCACCGCGCGTCGCCCTTCGCGGGGCGGGAGCTGGCCGAGCTCGACACGGCGCTGTCGCTTGCCCTGTTGCGCTATCTGTCCGACGTGCACCTCGGCCGGGTGATGCCGGAGCAGGTGCATTTTCATCTCGACCTGGCGGCGAGGCAATACGATCTGCCGGCATTGGTGCGCGAGGCCGTGGCGGCGGACCGGCTGGGCCAACTGATCGCCGAGGCGCCGCCGCGCGTGCCGATGTACCGGCGGCTGGGCGAGGCGCTGGCGCGTTACCGCGCGCTCGCGGCGGACGCCACGCTGGCGCCGGTGCCGGTGGTGAAAAAGCTGGAGCCCGGCATGCCCTATGCCGGTCTGGAGCCGCTGGGGCGGCTGCTGGTCGCCGTCGGTGATCTGTCCCCGGACGTGCCGCCGCCGACACGCTACGAAGGCGAGCTGGTCGAGGCGGTGAAGCGGTTCCAGGCGCGCCACGGCCTCGATGCCGACGGCATCATCGGCAGGAACACCTTGGCACAGCTCAACACGCCGATGAGCCGGCGGCTGCGCCAGGTCGAGCTGGCGATGGAGCGCATGCGCTGGCTGCCGCCGGTGGCGGCGGACCGGCTGCTGGCGGTGAACATTCCCGAGTTCAAGCTGCGCGCCCTCGACTTGCGCGGTGGCGCGGCGCGCGTCGTGCTGCGCATGAACGTCATCGTCGGCAAGGCGCTCGACACCCAGACGCCGGTGTTCGACGAGGACATGCGCTACATCGAGTTCAACCCCTATTGGAACGTGCCGCCGTCCATCGCCCGCGGCGAGATCGTGCCCAAGCTGCGCCGCGATCCGGGCTATCTGGCGCGCGAGGAGATGGAGTTCGTCGGCACGGAGAACAACGTAAGTAGCGTCGTCAGCGAGGCCAATCTCGACGCGGTGCTGCGCGGCGAGCTGCGCATCCGCCAGCGTCCAGGCCCGAAGAATGCGCTGGGCGACATCAAGTTTGTGTTTCCCAACAACATGAACATCTACCTGCACCACACGGCGACACCGCGGCTGTTCCAGCGCGGCCGGCGCGACTTCAGCCACGGCTGCATCCGGGTCGAGGAGCCAGTGGCGCTGGCGAGTTTCGTGCTGGCGGACCAGCCCGAGTGGACCGAGGAACGAATCCGCGAGGCCATGGCCGGCGACACCCCGCGCACCGTGCGCCTCGCCCAGCCCATCCCGGTGCTGGTGTTCTACACCACGGTGATCGCGGAGGATGACGGACGCGTGCTGTTCCTGCCCGACATCTACGGCCACGATGGGACGCTGGAGCGGGCGCTGCAGCCGCGCGACCGGATCGGCCGCTGAGCGAGGGCCGGAGGCGCGGCGCTACCAGTGGCGCACGCGTCCGGTGTCGATATGCACGAAATCCGATGCGGGATAGAAGCCGACGCCGCCGGCTTTCATGTCCAGGGCGGCGTCGCGCAACTGGGCGAGCGCCACGCCGGGCAGGCGGATGTCGATGGCGCGGCCTTCCAGGTGCAGGCTGTTGCGCGCCACGCCGCCGCCACCGTGTGCGCGCAGCTTCTCGTTGGTCTTCGCGCAGCGATAGCCGGAGATGACGTGGAACGGCCGCTCGGTGCCGAAGGCGAGTTTGAGCGCATGAAGCTGGTCCAGCAGCCGCGGGTCCATGGTGCCCACTTCGCCGCTGTAGTGGTCGCGCAGGAAACGGTTCACCGCGGCCAGGGCATCCGGCAGGTAGCGCCCGCCCGCGGCGTACACCAGCGTCAGGCTCTCACGCGTGTGGGTGTGCTCGAAGGCGATGGCGCGCGCATCCGAGACGGCAGCCAGTCCCTGCCGTGCATAGGGCAGCAGGGGCACCGCGGCGGCGACGCCGGCCGCGCGCCGCAGGAAGGTGCGGCGGCAGATGGGGGTGTTTCGGTTCATTGGCATGTCTCGGTGCGGCGAGGCGACGGCGCTATTGTGCCGGGAAAGTCGGGGGTGGGGAACCCGCAATGAGGGCCCCAGAATCGATACCAACGAGGTGCGAACCGGGCGCACCCGGCGTCAGCCTCACCTCAATGGACATGTTGCTGTCCTCGTTGTATGCTGTGGTCCTAGTCGTGGAAACGGGATGCGCGGTGCGCAGTGTCATTCCTTGTAGGAGCGCCCCATGGGGGCGACCCGCCATCGGTCGCGGGCATGGCCCGCTCCTACGCGTAGGAGCGCCCCATGGGCGCGACCACCAGAGCTATAGAGCAACCTCTCACTCCACCAGCCGCCGCGCTTCGGCCACGTGCCCGCGGTAGGCGTCGAAAATATTTCTCAACGCCGTCTGCATGTCCACCTGCGGTGCCCAGTTGAGCTCGGCGCAGGTGTTGTCGATCCTGGGCACGCGGTTCTGCACGTCCTGGTAGCCTTTGCCGTAGTAGTCGCCGGAGGTGGTTTCCAGCAGTTCCACCCGGGCGGCGCTGTCGCGGTATTCCGGATAGGTTTTCGCCAGCTCCAGCATCATGCTCGCCAGCTCGCGCACGGAATAGTTGTTGCGCGGGTTGCCGATATTGTAGATGCGGCCGCTCGCTACACCGTCGCGGTTGTCGATGATCTTCATCAGCGCGTCGATGCCGTCGTCGATGTAGGTGAAGGCGCGCTTCTGGGCGCCGCCGTCCACCAGCTTGATCGGTTCGCCGCGCACGATGTGGCCGAGGAACTGGGTGATGACGCGCGAGCTGCCCTCCTTCGGTGTGTTGATGGAGTCGAGCCCGGCGCCGATCCAGTTGAAGGGGCGGAACAGCGTGTAATCCAGGCCCTCCTGCTGGCCGTAGCCGGCGATGACGCGATCCATGAGCTGCTTGGCGCAGGCGTAGATCCAGCGCGGCTTGTCGATCGGGCCGTACACCAGCTCCGAGGCGTAGGGGTCGAACTCGTCGTCGCGGCACATGCCGTAGACCTCGGAGGTGGAAGGAAACACCAGGCGCTTGCGGTGCTCGACGCAGGCGCGCACGAAGGGCAGGTTGGCCTCGAAGTCCAGTTCGAACACCCGCAGCGGCTCGCGCACGTAGGTGGCCGGCGTGGCGATGGCCACCAGCGGCAGCACGGTGTCGCACTTCTTGATGTGGTAGGCGATCCACTCCTTGTTGATGGTGATGTCGCCCTCGAAGAAGCGGAAGCGCGGCCGGTCGAGCAGATCGGTGATGCGGTCGGTCTGCATGTCCATGCCATAGACCTCCCAGTCGGTGGTATCGATGATGCGCTGGGACAGGTGATGGCCGATGAAGCCATTGACGCCGAGGATTAGGATTTTCTTCATGACGTGACACGTGAGGAGTCAGGGGTAAGGGTCAGGGCGGTCGCGCCCAGCAGTTGCGCCAAGCGGGCGGCATCCGTCGGCCGGCCGTCGAGCGCGACCTCCACCAGGCGCAAAATACCGCCGTCGCCGCACTGGACATGGACGCGCCCGCCGTCGATAAACAGCGTTGTTGCCGGAAACCGCGCCGACATCGCCGGCTGGCGCAGGCTGCGCCACACCTGCAGCCGGACGCCAGGCAGGTCGCAGAAGGCGCCGGGGTAGGGCGGCGCGACGGCGCGAATCAGGTTGTGGATGTCGGCGGCATTGGCGCGCCAATCGATACGGCCGTCCTCCGGTTTGCGGCCGCCGAAGTAGGAACCCTGGGCGAGATCCTGGGGCGTGTGCGGCGCGGTGCCGGCGATCAGCGCCGGCAGCACGCCGTCGAGCGCCATCTCCGCCGCTACCGTCACCTTGTCGAATACTTCCCGCGCGGTGTCGTCGGGCAGGATGGGCACCGCCTGTTGCGCGACGATGTCGCCGGCATCGGGCTTTTCCACCATGCGATGCAGCGTCGCGCCGGTCTCCCGCTCGCCTTGGATGATCGCCCAGTTCACCGGCACGCGCCCGCGGTATTTCGGCAGCAGCGAGCCGTGCAGGTTGTAGGCACCGCGCCGCGCCAGCGCCAGCAGCGGCGCCTGGAGCATGTTCCGGTAGTAGAAGGAGAAGATGAAATCCGGCGCCAGCTCGGCGATGCGCGACCAGAGATCGGGCGTGTTCGGATCGTCGGGCGTGACGGCCGGGATGTCGTGCAACGCCGCCAGCGCCGCGACGCTGGCGAACCAGATGTTCTCCGTCGGGCTGTCCCGGTGGGTCACCACCAGTGGCACGTCGACGCCGTGGGCCAGCAGCACCGACAGGCAGCGCACGCCGACGTTGTGATAGGCGAAGACGACGGCGCGGGGCATCGGCTACAAAGAACCACAGAGGCACAGAGGCACAGAGGGCATCACAGAGCACCCCTCTGTGCAGTCTCTGTGTCTCTGTGTCTCTGTAGTGAGAGGCTTTCGCTCCGCTCGTCGCGTTCCAACACGGCTTGTACCAAGTAGCGCGGCCGGTGGCGCACCTGCTGGTAGATGCGTCCGACATACTCGCCGAGCAGGCCGACACTGAACAGCAGGATGCCGAGCATGAAGAAGGCGATGCCGAACAGGGTGAACAGCCCCTCTGCTTCTGGACCGACGACCAGGCGGCGGATGGCGAGAAATACCACGAACAGCGCCGAGAGCAGTGACAACGTCATGCCGAGCATCGATACCAGCTCCAGGGGCACGACGGAAAATCCGGTCATCAGATCGAAGTTGAGGCGGATCAGGCGATAGAGCGGATACTTGGACACGCCGGCCACGCGCTCTTCGTGCCCGATCTCCACCTCGACGGGGTTCTGGGCGAAGGTGTAGCCCAGTGCCGGGATGAAGGTATTGAGCTCATGGCAGCTCTTGACGGCGTCCACGATCGGACGACTGTAGGCACGCATCATGCAGCCCTGGTCGGTCATCCGCACTCGCGTGATGCGCTCGCGGATGCGATTCATCAGCCGCGAAGCATGGCGGCGGAAGGCCGAGTCCTGGCGCTGCCGGCGTATGGTGCCGACATAGTCGTGGCCTTCGCGCATTTTGGCGAGAAGCGTTGCGATTTCCTCCGGCGGGTTCTGCAGATCCGCGTCCAGGGTGACGATGACCTCGCCGCGGCAGTGGTCGAAGCCGGCCATGATCGCCATGTGCTGGCCGAAGTTGGCGCCGAAGAGCACGACGCGGGTGACGTCCGGGCGGCGCTGGAACTGCTCGCGCAGGATGGCGGCGGAGCGGTCGCGGCTGCCATCGTTCACGAACACGATCTCGTAGCTGGTGTCGAGCGCATCCAGCGCCGGATAAAGGCGCGCGAACAACGCCGGCAGGCTTTCCTCCTCGTTATAGACCGGGATGATGACGGAAAGCTCGGGGCGGCTCATCGCAGGTTGTCTTGAACGATTTCGGCCACGGCGGCGCACACGCGATCCACGTCGCCGTCGTCCATGGCCGGGAAAAGCGGCAGTGTAACGGTTTCGCGGCCGATGCGCTCGGCATGGGGAAAATCGCCGTCGCCGTAGCCGAGCCGGCGATACAGCGCGAAGCGGTGCATCGCCGGATAATGCACCCCGATGCCGATGTCCCGGCTGCGCATGCGGGCGATGAACTCGCCGCGGCCGATGCTCATGTGGTCGAGCGGCAGCAGGATCTGGAACATGTGCCAGTTGCAGTTCTCGAAGTCACGCACCGGTAGCCCGCAGCCGAGCCGTTCGTTGATGGTGTCAAAGTGTTCGAAATAGCACCGCGCCAGCTCCCGCCGGCGGCGGGTGAATTCGTCCAGCCGCGAAAGCTGGCCGAGTCCGATGCGGGCGGCAATGTCGGTGAGATTGGACTTGCCGCCAAGCACGTCCACCTCCATGTCGCCGTCGGGCAGGCGCACCACGCCCTGCAGGCGCAGCTTCTCGCACAGGGGCAGCAGCGTGTCGTCCGGCAGCACCAGGCAGCCGCCCTCGCCGGTGGTGAGGTTCTTGTTGGCGTGAAAGCTCGTCACAACCAGGTCGCCAAAGCTGCCGACGCGCTGGCCCCGCCAGCTCGCCCCCATGGACTGGGCAGCGTCCTCGATCACGCGCAGGTCGTGGCGCGCAGCGATGGCGTACAGCCGGTTCCGGTCTGCCGGCAGACCGGCGAGATCCACTGGCAGCAGCGCCCGCGTGCGCGGTGTGATCGCCGCTTTGATGTGCTCCGGATCGACGTTACGCGTGGCGGGCTCGACGTCCACGAACACGGGACGCGCGCCCGCCGCGAGCACGACGTTGGCCGTGGCAACCCAGGACAGTGGCGTGGTGATCACCTCGTCGCCCGGGCCGATGCCGAGCAGGCGCAGCGCCACCTCCAGGGCCGCGGTGCCCGAGTTGAAGCTGCGCACCGGCCGGCCGCCAAAATACGCAGACAGCGCTGCCTCGAACTCCTTCACCTTCGGGCCGCTGGTAAGCCAGCCCGAGCGCAGCACCTCGGCGACGCCGGCGATGGTCGCCTCGTCGATGTCGGGACGCGTGAAGGGCAGGAAGCTCATGAGCGGGCGACGATGAACACGCCAAGGACGATGATGCCGATGCCCGCCAGGCGCATGACGCTGACCTGCTCGCCGAGTAGATACCAGGCGGCGACGGCGTTGATGACATAGCCGATGGAGAGCATCGGATAGGCGATGCTGACGTCGACCCGCGACAGGCCCATCACCCACACCACCAGGCTCACCACATAGCAGGTCATGCCGCCGAGGAAATAGGGATTGGCCGCGAACTTGAAGGCGACCGGCACCAGGCTGTCGGTGTGAAAGGCGAAGTGGCCGATAGAGTTGGTGCTGGCCTTGAGCAGCAGTTGCGCGACGGCGTTCAACAGCACGCCGGTCATGAGCAGGGCGAAGCTGACGGTGGTCATGGTTTTCTCACGATGATGCGGCGCGTGTCCCGCGCGACAATGGTCATGGTCAGGCCTTGTTGGCGCAGCGACTCGTAGGTCTCGCCCTCCATGACGGCGAAGGCGTCCGCGTCCGAGTGCCAGCGCGCCTCGAATTGTGCCAGCGTCGGCACGGCAAGCCCGGGTTCCTGCTGCAGGCCGAATCCCATCTCGTCGCTGTATTCCACCAGGGTAACAGTGCGCTGAAGGTAGAAGGGCAGCGTCTGGTCGTACATTCTAACGCTATAGAAGGGCACTCCCGGTCGCACCAGCGACCGGATCTCCGCGGCGATGTGGTAGGCCGAGTTGGAGCGGCTCAGGCGGTCGTGGCCGACCGCGAGCCCGAGCGCCACGGCAAGGCCGCCGGCGGCCAGCGCCAGCGCCGCGAGCGCAACGCGCCCGCGCCTGGCAAGCAGCAGCGCGGCGGCGGTGGCAACGGTCCAGCCAAGTGCACCGGCGATCAGCCAGCTCTGGAAACCCCGCATCATTTCCAGTGTGGTCTCGGCGTCGGCACGCCGGGTAACCAAGTGCGACGCCGCCAGTGCCGCCAGCGCGAGAAGCAGCACCAGAAGCAGGTGTACCTGCATCGTTCCCGCACGAACGCGCGCCAGCCAGGCGCCAGTGAGCAGCGCCAGTGCCGGCAATATAGGCAGCACGTAGGACGGCAGCTTCGAGCTGGAAGTGCTGAAGAAGACGAAAGTCAGCACCGACCACAGCGCCAGGAAGCGTGCCGCGCGCGCTTCGTCGCCTTCGCCATCGCGCCAGGTGTGGACCAGCGCATGCAGGGCCATCGTCGCCCAGGGCAGGGCGCCTGCCAGCAGCACCGGCGCGAAATACCACCATGGCTGGGTGCGGCGATGGCCGGGGCTGAGGAAACGCTCGAAGTGCTCGTGGACGAAGAAGAAGTGGGGAAACTCGGGATTGGCGAGCGAGACGGCGACGAACCACGGCGCCGTGATGGTCAGCAGCAGCGCCAGCCCCGGCAGCACTTGCAGCCGGCGCCAGGGGGCGAAATCGCGCGTCGTCAGGCTGTAGGCGATCAGCGTGATGCCGGGCAGCACGAGCGCCAACAGCCCCTTGCTGAGAATGGCCAGCCCCGCAGCCGCCCAGGCGACGAGCATCCAGTTGCGCTGGGCTCGGGGCGTGGCCGTCGAGCGATTGGCAAGCAGGAAGGCGGACACGGCGAGCTGGAGGGCGAATGTCAGCCCCATGTCCAAGGTGTTGAGGTGGCCCATGGCGAAGTACATGACGCTGCTCGCCAGCACGGCCGCGGCGAGCAAGCCGGCGGTGGCGCCGAACAGGCGGCGCCCGGCGAAGTATGCCAGCAGCACGCCGCAGAAACCGGTGAGTCCGGTCCACAGTCGCGCCGTCCAGTGATGTTCGCCGAAGGCCTGGAAGGCGGCGGCGGTCATCCAGTATTGCAGCGGTGGCTTCTCGAAGTACTTGATGCCGTTGAGCCGCGGCGTCACCCAGTCGCCGCTCGCCGCCATCTCGCGCGCGATCTCGGCATAGCGGCCCTCGTCGGGTTTGATCAGCTTGCGCACCTCGAGCGTCGAGAACCAGACGGCAGCCAAGGCGACGAACAACGCGAACAGCGCGCGCCGGGAGATTGCCGTCTCGGGCATGGACGCCTGCGTGCCGGCGGATTCGGTGGAGCGGATGGGGCCTCCCGGGCGCTGCTACCCCGCGGCGATCAGCAGCGCCGCGGCGACGTTGCGGCCCTCGCCCATGAGGATGTTGTAAGTGCGGCAGGCCGCCGGCGTATCCATGATCTCGAAGCCGATGCGTGCCTCGATGAGCGGACGGAGCAGGGCCGCAGGAGGAAATCGCTGCGTGACGCCGGTGCCGAGCAACACGATGTGCGGGCGCAGATCCCGCAGGGTTTCGAACTCCGCGACGGTCAGTGCGGCCAGCCCGCCGCTGCCCCAGCCAACGTGGACGCGGTTCGGCTGGACGATCAGACTTCCTTCGTGGCGCTCGCCGTTGATCAGAACGTAGCCCTCACCGTAGCCGGTGACGGCGTACATTCCGGTCTCGGTGTCGAGGTGCAGTTTCACGTGGGAGGCGGTGACGGCGGGATCCTGTGCGCGAGGCATCGACGGTGACACGGCTGCGCCACATTTCAACCATGTTGCGTCAGGCGCGTTTCATTGCGGCACCTCGATCGCTCGGGTAGGATTATAACTTTTTTCAATACACTACCGCAGGCGCAGGAACCGCGACGATTCGGGCGCGCCGGGCACAAGGTCATGAAAGAATTTTCGCGCATCAAGCGTCTGCCGCCCTACGTCTTCAACATCACCGGTGAGCTGAAGATGGCCGCCCGCCGGCGCGGCGAAGACATCATCGACATGAGCATGGGCAACCCCGACGGGGCGACACCCAGGCACATCGTGGACAAGCTGGTGGAGTCGACCCTGCGCATGGACACCCACGGATATTCCGTGTCCAAGGGCATCCCGCGGCTGCGCAAGGCCATCTGCACTTGGTACAAGACGCGCTTCGACGTGGATTTGGATCCGGACAGCGAGGCCATCGTCACCATCGGCTCGAAGGAGGGCATCGCCCACCTGACGCTGGCGACCCTGGACCACGGCGACATTGTGCTCGTGCCCAATCCCAGTTATCCGATCCACATTTACGGCCCCGTGATTGCCGGCGCGGACATCCGTCACGTGCGCATGACACCCGGGGTGGACTTCTTCGCCGAGCTGGTGCGGGCGATCCATGAGTCGTTCCCAAAGCCGAAGATGCTCATCATCAACTTCCCGAGCAATCCGACGACCCAATGCGTCGAGCTGGATTTCTTCGAGAAGATTGTCGCCATCGCCCGGGAGCACAACATCTTCGTCGTGCATGACCTGGCCTATGCCGACATCGTTTTCGACGGCTGGAAGGCGCCGTCCATCATGCAGGTGCCGGGTGCGCGCGATGTCGCCGTCGAGTTCTTCACCATGTCGAAGAGCTACAACATGGCCGGCTGGCGCATCGGCTTCATGGTCGGTAACCGGGATCTGGTCCATGCGCTGGCGCGCATCAAGAGCTACCACGACTACGGCACGTTCACGCCCATCCAGGTGGCATCGATCGTGGCGCTGGAAGGGCCGCAGGAGTGCGTGCGCGAGATCGCGATGAAATACCAGAAGCGCCGCGACGTCCTGGCCAAAGGGCTGCACGAGGCCGGCTGGCCGGTGGAGGTGCCAAAAGCAAGCATGTATATCTGGGCACGAATTCCGGAAGCCTATCAACAGCTCGGCTCCCTGGAGTTCGCAAAGAAAGTTCTGGAGGATGCCAAGGTGGCCGTGTCGCCCGGCGTCGGCTTCGGCGAGTACGGCGACGATCACGTCAGATTCGCTCTCATAGAGAATGAGGCGCGGACACGTCAGGCCATTCGCGGCATCAAGGAGATGTTCAGGAAGGACGGGCTTCTGTGATGAAACCGATCAACGTCGGCCTGCTCGGCATCGGCACCGTGGGCGGCGGCACCTTCACCGTGCTGACGCGCAACCAGGAAGAGATCACGCGCCGCGCCGGCCGGCCGATCAGGATATCGGTCGTGGCCGACAAGGACACCGAGCGCGCCAAGGCCGTGACCAAGGGCGCTGCGCGCATCGTCGACGACGCCTTTGCCGTCGCGACCGATCCGGAGGTGGACATCGTCGTCGAGCTGATCGGCGGCTACACCGTTGCCAAGGAGCTGGTGCTCAAGGCGATCGCCAACGGCAAGCATGTCGTCACCGCCAACAAGGCGTTGCTTGCCCTGCATGGCAACGAAATATTCGCCGCAGCGCAAAAGCAGGGCGTCATGGTCGCCTTCGAGGCGGCAGTGGCCGGCGGGGTGCCCATCATCAAGGCGCTGCGCGAGGGGCTGACGGCGAACCGTATCGAATGGATCGCCGGTATCATCAACGGCACCAGCAACTTCATCCTCTCGGAGATGCGCGACAAGGGCTTCAGCTTCGAGACGGTACTCAAGGAAGCGCAGCGGCTCGGCTATGCCGAGGCCGATCCCACCTTCGACATCGAAGGCATCGACGCCGCCCACAAGCTGACGATCATGTCGGCGATCGCCTTCGGCATCCCCATGCAGTTCGACAAGGCCTATACCGAAGGCATCTCGAAGCTCACGCGGGAGGACATCCGCTATGCCGAGGAACTGGGCTACCGCATCAAGCTGCTCGGCATCACGCGCCGTACCCCGCACGGCATCGAACTGCGCGTGCATCCGACACTGATACCGGCGCGGCGCCTGATCGCCAACGTCGAGGGCGTGATGAACGCCATCCTGGTCAAGGGCGACGCCGTGGGCGCGACCATGTACTACGGCGCCGGCGCCGGCGCCGAGCCCACCGCCAGCGCCGTAGTCGCCGATCTCGTCGATGTCACGCGCATGCACACGGCGGATCCCGAGCACCGCGTGCCGCACCTTGCTTTTCAGCCGGACCAGATCAGCGACACGCCGATCCTTCCCATGAGCGAGGTGGAGACATCCTATTACCTGCGCCTGCGCGCCTACGACCGGCCCGGCGTGCTGGCGGACATCACGCGCATCCTCGCCGATCTGGGCATCTCCATCGACGCCATGGTGCAGAAGGAGCCGAGCGAGGGCGAGGATCAGGTGGACATCATCATGCTCACCCACCTGACGCTGGAAAAGAACATCGACGCCGCCATTTCCCGGATCGAGGCGCTGGCGACGATCTCCGGCCGCGTGACGCGGATTCGCCTGGAAATACTCGCCAACCGATAGACGGCAGTGATTCCTCGGCGGGCGTGAAGTGGTTGCCGCAATGCGCCCAAAGGACTAAGCACATCGCAGTAGGCCAAGGCGTGCCGGTGCGGGCTGCTTGGGTTTAACATCAACGGGTTGCACACGCGCTTCGACCATGTTAGCAAACCCGATAGTCGCGGCCGACGTTTTTGAGCAGGCGTGGAATGATCTGCGTCTGTTCGTCAAAGGCACAACCGGGCTCGTGCCGGTGGTGCTTTTCTGTGCCGCGTCAGCCCCCATCACCGAGTTGTGCCGCCGTCTGGCGGACACGCTGCGCTTTCGCGCCTGTCCGGTGGAAACCCTCGCGCCCGGCCAGCCCTCCGATCTGGATGGACCGGTGCTGTCGCGCCTGCTGGCTGCCGACAATCCCTTGGCAGGCACTGGCGCGCCGCTCTGGCTTGACCTGCAGTGCCAACCTCAGGAGGACGGCTGGGGAAAGGCGCGCGCGGCGTTTCTGACGCAACTGATCGCGCAGCAGGCCGTGCTCGAAACGACCTTCCGGCGTCCGCTCATCGTCGCCTTGCCGGTGAGCGAGCGGGACGCCCTGGCGCCGCTGCTTCCGGACGCCTGGCGGCGACGCGTGATCAACGTTCCCGCCGGCGATGGTGCGCGCGGCGCGACGAATACCGGCACCGGTGCGAGCCAATCCGCGGCGTCCGCGGCCCAGACGACGTCGGCGCAGCCGGTCCGCAGGGAACAGTTGCCGGCCCTGGTGATGCAGTGGCGGGAGACCGTCGAGCGCCTCGCGCCCGAACAGATCGTCCTTCAGGACGGGTTCGCCGCCTTCGATGCTGCCATAGCCGCGCGCAACATCAAGGCGGCCGAAGAGGTGGCCAAGAAGACGATGGCGATCGCCGTCGCCCGTCCGCACGACTCACTGGTGGCGATCCGCGAGCTTGCCCGCGCACACGATCAGATTGGCGATGTGGCAAGCCAGTTCGGCCACATCGAGGAGGCGGGCAACAGCTACCGGGAAGCATTGGTGCTGCGCCAGCGCCTGCACGCGGAGCTGCCGGGACCGCAGACGGCGCGCGAGCTGTCCCTTTCCTGGAATCGGGTCGGTGACGCTGCCGTCCACCTTGACCGGCTCGACGAGGCCGAACAGGCCTACAACTGCGCCCACGATCTACGCAAGGAGCTGTGCCGGGTGGCGCCGAGGCCGCAGAACCGGCGCGACCTGTCGGTGTCGCTTAACCGCGTCGGCGACCTGGCGATGCGCACCGGCCGCCTGGCCAACGCCAAGCAGGCTTTTCTGGAAAGCCTAACGCTGCGCCGGCGCCTTTACGAAGACGCGCCGACTATCCAGAGCTCGCGCGACCTATCGGTTTCCCTGGAGCGCTTTGCCGATGCCTCGTTGAGCATGGGCCATGCCGATGCTGCCGCCCAGGGCTATGGCGAATCCCTGCAGTTGCGCCAGAAGCTCCATCAGAAGGGACCGACGCCGCGCAGCCGGCGCGATCTCGCCGTTGCCTGGGAAAAGGTCGGCGACGTGGCGCGCCACATCGGCCGCTTCGAGGAGGCCGACCACGCCTACCGGCGCTGCCTGGAACTGCGGCTCGGCCTGCACGAGGAAGTACCGAGCTTCGAGAGTCTGCGCGATCTCGCCGCGGCCTGGGATCAGGTCGGTAACGTGGCGCGCTCCATCCGCAAACTATCCGAGGCCGATCAAGCCTATCGCCAATCCCTGGCCCTGCGTCAGCAGGTGCACGACGAGGTCGGCACCCGCCAGACCGCCAGCGAACTCGCCGTTTCCTGGGACAAGGTGGGCAGCATCGCGCGGCTCGCCAAACGCCTGTCCGATGCGGAACATGCCTATGGCCAGTGCCTGGCCCTGCGCAAGCGGCTGCATGCCGAAGGCAAGACCCTCACAACCGCCCGCGAACTGGCCGTGTGCTGGGAGCGCATGGGAGACGTCGCGCGGCTGGCGGGCCGGCACCAGGATTCCGGCTGGGCCTACCGGGAGAGCCTTGCCATTCGCCAGCAGCTGCACCGCCATCGCGATACGTTGCAGTCGCGGCGCGACATGGCCGCCGCCTGGGACAAGGTCGGCGATGCCGCCCGCACCCTGGGCCGTCACGGCGAGGCGCGGCATGCCTATCGCGAAAGCCTATCGCTGCACCGCTGGCTCTATCGCGACTCCCCCAGCATCACGACGCGCCGTCACCTGGCCGTGGCGCTGCAGAAGGCCGGCGACGTGGCCGTGCGCGAGGGTCACCTGAAGGAAGCGGAGACCGCCTATCGGGAGGCCATCGAGCTGACCGAGAAGCTGCTGCACGAAGTCGGCGAAAGCATCGAGCTACTGTCTACCCTGGCCACCTTTTACGAGCGTATGGGACGTGTGACACGCAAGCTTCACCGGCCCGAAGCCCAGAAGTGGCTCGCCGGCGCCGAGCGCATCCTGGTGCGCCTGAACCAGACTATGCCCGATAATACGCACTTTGCGCACCGCCTCGAGCGGCTGCAGCATGTGCGCAGCCGCTAGCACTCCGCGCGCAACAACCGCGTCCCCGGGCGCACCGGCGGTGCCCGAACCTCGAACCGCTCACCACTATGCGCTACATCAGTACCCGCGGCGGCATGCCGCCCACCGGCTTCTGCGACATCCTTCTCGGCGGTTTGGCCAACGACGGCGGCCTGACCATGCCGGAACGCTATCCGGTAATCAGCCCGACTGAACTGGCCCGGTGGCGCGGCTACAACTACAGCGAGCTGGCGTTTGCCATCCTGTCGAAGTTCACCGATGACATTCCGCCGGCGGATCTCCGCCGGCTGGTGGACCGGACCTATACGGCCGAGGTCTACCGCAATTGCCGGCCCGGACAGCGTGCCGAGGACATCACGCCGGTCCTGACGCTCGAGCCAGGTCTGCACCTGCTGGGGCTGTCCAATGGGCCGACGCTTGCCTTCAAGGACATGGCCATGCAACTGCTCGGCAATCTGTTCGAGTACGTGCTGGCCAAATCGAACCAGTCGCTGAACATTCTCGGTGCCACCTCGGGCGACACGGGGTCGAGCGCCGAATACGCCATGCGCGGCAAGTCGCACATCCGTGTCTTCATGCTCTCGCCCCACGGCAAGATGAGTCGCTTCCAGACGGCGCAGATGTTCTCGCTGCAGGACCCGAACATTTTCAACATTGCCATACGCGGCGTGTTCGACGATTGCCAGGACATCGTCAAGGCGGTGAGCAACGATCTGGAGTTCAAGACGCGGCTGCGCATCGGTACGGTCAATTCGATCAACTGGGCGCGCGTGTCGGCGCAGGTGGTCTATTACTTCAAGGGCTACTTCGCGGTCACCCGCGACAACGACGAGAAGGTGAGCTTTGCTGTCCCCTCGGGAAACTTCGGCAACATCTGCGCCGGCCACATCGCGCGCATGATGGGATTGCCCATCCATCGCCTGATCCTGGCCACCAACGAGAACGACGTGCTCGACGAATTTTTCCGCACCGGCCGCTACCGGCCCCGGGGTACCTCCGAGACCATGCACACCAGCAGTCCGTCCATGGACATCTCCAAGGCGTCGAACTTCGAGCGCTTCATCTTCGACCTGACCGGGCGCGACGCCGCGCGGGTGCGCGAGCTGTGGTCGGCGGTGGATCGCGGCCAGGCCTTCGACCTGGGCGGCACCGCGCTGTTCGGGCGCACCAGGGAGTTTGGCTTCGTCTCGGGCACGAGCAGCCATGCCGATCGCCTGGCGACGATACGGCGGGTCTGGCGCGATTATGGCGTGATGATCGACACCCACACCGCCGACGGCGTCAAGGTCGGGCTCGAGCGGCGCGAGCCGGGTGTGCCCCTTGTCTGCCTGGAAACGGCGTTGCCAGCCAAGTTCGAAGATACCATTCGCGAGGCGCTCGGTCGTGCGCCCGAGCGGCCGGCGGGCTACGAGGACATCGAAGCGTTGCCGCAGCGTTTCGAGGTGATGGATGCCGATGCCCGGGCGGTGAAGGCGTTTATTGCCGAGCGCGCCTGACGCGCGGCCGGATGTCCGTCAGAGGTAGAAGACGGCCGGAAAGACCGTCGCCGCCAGCGCCAAAATCAGCCATTCCAGGTTGTGGCGGGCCAGGAATCCCGTGAAATGAAGGGCGAGGATCGAGATCGCGGCGATGTAGTACAGGACGAATCCCATCCGATTGTCTCCAGTCTGCGCTGTCGTTGATTGCTTGCTTGTACTTGGAGCATTACGGCGCGAAACCGTGAAATCTTTAACACTTTCTTCGTTCTCTGCCCCCGCCGGTGCGTACGGGGCGGGCAAAGAACGACTCACCACAGAGGACGCGGAGGATGCAGAGAAGAACCAAGACGTTGCAGTGAATCCGGCACTCGCCCAGCGAATGGATGGCGAAGAATCCTCCAAGAACCTGTTTTTCCTCCGCGTCCTCTGTGTCCTCTGCGGTGAAGTGAATCCTGTGAGTTCAACGTTCCGTGTGCCGCAGCGACAGGTCGACGGCACGCACGTCCTTGGTCAGACTGCCGATGGAGATGCGATCGACGCCGGTCTCGGCGATGGCGCGCACGCGCTCCAGATTGACCCCGCCCGAGGCTTCCAATTGCGCCTTGCCGGCGGCGATCGCTACCGCCTCGCGCATGGTGGCGAGATCCATGTTGTCAAGAAGGATCATGGTGGCGCCCGCCGCCAGCGCCTCCCGCAGCTGTGCCAGCGATTCCACCTCGATCTGGACGAACACCGCTCCCGGCGCGTTCTCGTGGGCGCGCTGCAGGGCTTCGCGGATGCTGCCTGCGGCGATGATGTGGTTTTCCTTGATCAGCACTGCGTCATACAGGCCGATGCGGTGGTTCATGCCCCCGCCGGTGAGCACGGCGTACTTCTGAGCCAGCCTCAGGCCGGGCAGGGTCTTGCGCGTATCGACGATCCTGGCCTTCGTGCCGGCGACGGCATCGGCGAAGCGGCGGGTGACGGTGGCGGTGCCTGAAAGCAGCTGGAGAAAATTCAGGGCACAACGCTCGGCGGTGAGCAGCGCCCGGGTTTCCGCCTCGATCTCACATAGCGTCTGGCCGGCGTTGATACGTTCGCCGTCGCGCACGTCCCAGGCAATCCGGGCGGTGGGGTCGAGGGTGTGGAAGCAGGCATCGAACCAGGCGGTGCCGCACAGCACGGCATCCTCGCGGCTGATGACGGTGCCGCGGGCGATGCGTCCGGCGGGAATGAGATACGAGGTCAGATCGCCCGTACCGACGTCTTCGGCGAGAGCGGTGGCGACATTGCGCTGGATCTCGATCGCGAGTTGCACGGCGAATTCCATGGTCATCTCCCGCGTGGCGGATGCCGTCATTCTAGCACCGCCGGCGGCGACGATAACCCTCAATGGCCACGCCTGTTCATGCCGCGACGCTCGGCCAGGGCGATGGCTAGTCCGCCGGCGGCGATGACGACCATGCCTGCTGTCGACCACAGATCTGGCAGGTGGTCGAACACCAGCCAGCCGAGCAGCGTTGCCCAGATCAACTGCACGTAGAGGAAGGGGCTGATTGTCGACACCGGTGCGTGGCGGAAGGCGTGAATAAGCAGGAAGTGACCGGCGCCGCCGTAGATACCCAGAGTGGCGATCGCCAGCGCCTGCATTGGTGTCGGTACGGGGCCGCCCCAGAACCAGGGCAGGGCCCCGGTCATGACGACGCTGCCCACCAGCGCCGTATAGAACAGCATCGTCAGCGGCGACTCGCTGGCCGAGAGCTGGCGGGTCAGGATCTGGTAGATGCTATAGCATATGGCGGCTCCCAAGGCGAACGCGACACCCACACCCGCCAGCGCGCTGCCGGGCCGGGCGATCAACAGCACGCCGACAAAGCCCGCCAGCACCGCCGCCCATCGCACCCCACCGATCCGCTCTCCCAGCCACGGGCCGGCGAGCAGGACGACGATCAGGGGCGAGAGGAAGCCCAACGCCGTCGTCTCCGCCAGCGGCATCAGGCGCAGCGCCGCGATGCCAAGGCTGGTCGTGGCGAGCAGCATGAGGGCGCGCACGATTTGCGAACCGGCGCGTCGCGTGCGCAACAGCCGGCCGCGCATGGCGGGCACCAGGAACACGACCATCAACACGCAATGGACCGTGTACCGCGCCCACACCAGTAGCGGCACGGCAAAGGTCTGGCTGAGATGCTTCGCCGTCGCATCGAGAAGTGCGAACAGCGCCAGCGCCACCAGCATGAGCGCGATGCCGTGCAGGGGATGGGCAGGTAGAGTCATTCCGGCTCCACCTGCTTCGCGCCCTGGCTCTCCCGGTGCCGCTCATGGGTCTCTGTGCCTCTGTGCTTCGTCACTTTCCGATTTCCGACGCGTCCGGCGCAACAGCATAGCAGGCGACGCTCGCGCACCGATCGCGCGCCGGGGCTTGCCGCGCACCGCGTTGCGGCGGTAATGTAGCAGCGGATACCCATGTCTGCAGCGGCGCTGTAGCGTTGGAGGAGCGTTTATGTCGTCGCCGGTCACTCTCTACGTCGGTCAGGCGCTTGCCCGCTACGGCTTCCCGGAAGGCCATCCTTTTGGCATCGACCGCCAGGGTGCCTTCTGGCTGGAGGTGCTGCGCCTGGGGCTGGACAAGCGGGTCAATGTCAGCGAGCCGCGCGCGGCGAGCCGCAACGAGCTGCTGCGCTTCCACACCGCGGACCATGTCGATTGGGTCAAGTCGCAGTCCGACGTCGGTCACGGCTATCTCGACTACGGCGACACACCTGTCTTTCCCGGGGTGTTCGAAGCGGCCGCGACGGTTACGGGTACGGCCCTGGAGGCGCTGGAGCGCATCATGGCGGGGGAGGCGCGGCGCAGCTTCCAGGCCATCGGCGGCATGCACCATGCGCGGCGTCATAGTGCGGCCGGGTTCTGCGTCTTCAACGATCTCGGCCTGGTGATTGACACGCTGCGCGCCCGTTTCGGCGTCCGGCGCGTGGCCTATGTCGACATCGATGTCCATCATGGCGATGGCGTGTTCTACTCCTACGAGGACGATCCCGATCTCATCCTCGCCGACATCCACGAGGACGGCCGCTACCTCTACCCGGGTACCGGCCACGCCTATGAGACCGGTCGCGCCGAGGCAAAGGGGACGAAGCTCAATCTGCCTCTCGAGCCGGGCGCGGGTAACCGGGAGTTCTTTGCCGTCTGGGAAGTCGTGGTCGAACATCTGCGGCGGTTCAAACCGGAGTTCCTCGTCTTCCAGTGCGGCGCCGACAGCCTTGCCGGCGACCCGCTCGCCCACCTCATGCTGACGCCCGTCGCGCATACCCACGCAGCGCGCAGTCTGTGCGACCTGGCCGACGAGTTGTGCGGCGGCCGGCTTATGGCATTCGGCGGCGGCGGCTACGATCTGAACAACCTTGCGGCCGGCTGGTGCGCGGTGCTTGGCGAGATGGCAAAGGAGTAGCCGCCAGAGCCGTCCGCGTGCGCATGAGGCGGTCCAGGCATGCGCCGCCCGCCCGTGTTACGAAATGCGCCCCCCGTTCTCCGCGTTCGACGCGACCAGGCGGTTGAGCAGCGTCCGCGCTGCGTCGATCAACTCGCCGGCGGCGAGCCCGACCGGGCCTACGCCTGCGGCCACGAGCGCATCCGCCGCACCGCCATGCAGATAGACAGCGCCTGCCAGCGCGTGCCCTGCACCCCAACCCTGGGCGAGCAGCGCGGCCGCCATGCCGGTGAGCACGTCGCCCATGCCGGCGCTGGCCATGCCCGGATTGCCGCTGATGTTGATGAACCAGCGGCCATCGGGGAAGGCAATGATGCTGCCGCATCCCTTGAGCACTGCGCACGCGTTCAGTTCTCGCGCCAGCTTCACTGCGGCGCCGATGCGGTCGAGCTGTACGCCGGCGGTCGTGCCGCCCAGCAGCCGCGCCGCTTCTGCCGGGTGCGGTGTGATCAGAGTCGGCTGGGTGCGCCGTGCCACGTGCCGCGCCAGCACCGGATGCGCCGCCACGAGGTTAAGCGCATCGGCATCAAGCACCAGGGGCAGTGGCAGGTCCGCCGCCGCACGCAGCAGCGCAAGCGCAGTCTCGCTCTGACCGAGGCCCGGGCCGACGGCGAGACAGGTCACGATGCCCTCTTCCAGGATGCGCCGGGCGCTGCGCAGCATCAGCTCCGGCTGCGCCGGGTCCACGGTAGGTGCGGCCCGATCGAGCAAGCCGACGAAGACGCGGCCGGCGCCTAACTTGAGGGCGGCGCGGCCGGCGAGCAGTGCCGCACCGACCATGCCGGCGGCCCCGCCGAGAATGCCGATGCTGCCGTTCAAGCCCTTGTGGTTGTTTTTCGGCCGGGGTGCAAGCAGATGGGCAAACATGGACGGGGTGACGGTCAGGCCCTCGGGCGCCGCCGCACCGACGACGTCGATCCCCAGGTCATGGACGCTGAGGTCACCGCAGTGATCGGGGCCATCGAGGGTGAGTAGCCCCGGCTTGAGGGCGATGAGGGTGGCGGTATGACGCGCCCGCACGGCCGTGCCCAGCACTCGGCCAGTGTCGGCATCCAGTCCGCTCGGGATATCTATGGCGAGCAGCGGACAGCGCAAGGTATTCAGCCGGCCGATCCATTCGGCATAGCGGCCCTCGATCGGGCGCTGCAGGCCGATGCCGAACAGGGCGTCGACGGCCAGTGCGAACTCCACGCCCGACGGCGGCTCGGGCACGATGTCGCCGCCCGCGTCACGCCATGCGTCGAAAGCGGCACGGGCGTCCGCCGGCAGTCGCGCCGGATCGCCGACGAAGGCCACGGTCACGTCATGGCCAGCCTGCTTGAGCACGCGTGCGACGACGAAACCATCGCCGCCGTTGTTGCCCGGCCCGGCGGCGATGAGTACCGGGCCGCTGCGCCCGGCGACGAGGCGCGACGCCACGTCAGCCGTCGCGGCCCCGGCACGCTCCATCAGCGGCAGTTGCGGCAGAAACTGCTGTTCGATGGCGCGTATTCCTGCCACGCGAAAGACGGGCTGGGATGCAGTGAATGAGTCGTCCGGCATGAGCTGATCCTCTTGCTATCCGGACGATTGTACCGCCCGCGGCGGTCAAGGCGGCGGCAGCGTCGGATTGTGCGTTCAGCCGAGCAGCGTCCGCGCCGTCAGGATGGTCTGCGCATGAATCCTGACCGTGTCGTCGATGTCGCAGCCATAGCCGCCGGCCATGGCAAGCGCCACTGGCACTTTCCGCGCCTTGCAGGCGGTGAGCACCAGGTCGTCGCGCGCTGCCAGCCCCGCCGTGGTGAGCTTGAGCCGGCCGTAGCGGTCGCCCTCGTAGGGGTCGGCGCCGGCGAGATAGATCGCCAGCCCGGCATCGAAACGGGCGAAGATACCCTCCAGCGCCTTTTCCAGCGCGTACAGATAGTCGGCGTCGCCAGTGCCGTCCGGCAGTTCGACATCGAAGTCGCTCTGCGCCTTGCGGAACGGAAAGTTGTTCGCACCGTGGATCGAGAAGGTGAAGGTGTTCGGATCGTCGGCCAGAATGGCGGCGGTGCCGTCGCCCTGATGCACGTCGCAGTCGATGATCAGCACCCGCTCGGCGCGGCTCTCGGCGCGCATGGCGAAGGCGGCGATGGCGGCGTCGTTGAAAACGCAGAAGCCGGCGCCGAAGTCGCGGTGGGCATGATGGGTGCCGCCGGCGAGGTTGGCGGCGCAGCCTTCGGCCAGGGCGGCGCGGCAGGCCGCCAGGGTCGCGCCGGCGGAGCGGCGCGCGCGCTCGACGAGCTGCGGCGACCAAGGAAAGCCGATGCGGCGCTGCTCCCGCTCATCCAGCAGCCCTTCGGTCACGCGGCGCAGGTAGTCGGGGCAGTGGGCGCGCCGGATCGCCTCGTCACTCGCGGCTGCCGGCACGCGGAAATCATCGGCGCCGAACGCGCCGCTGCCCGCCAACCGCTCGCGCAGCCGGGCGTACTTCTCCATGGGAAAACGATGCCCCGCCGGCAGGGGAAGGACGAAGTGGTCGGCGTAGAAGAGTTTCATGCAGAGGAGACGATCATCCTTCGATGTCTTGGGCATGGGCAGATGATTGAAGACGGGCGCGTCTTACCGTCGAGCATCCTAGCACTCAGGGCGCGTTCCACGGCGCGCACGCGCCTGCCCGGCAAGGTATCGCCGCGCGTCATCATCGCGTAAGCTTGCGGATCAACGAACAGCGTCCAACCTCGGCAATTCATGAAGCGCGTCACATCCGGCATCTATCGCGGTCATTACCATGAATCGGATTCCGGCGGCATCGCTGCCGGGCGGCCGATGGTGTGGACGTGCGATGTCTTTGGCATTGAGAATTCTGGCGGCGGTGATGACGTCGCATAAGCGTGATACGGCGCCTGCCGACAAGGCCCGCGAGCGCAGCGTCCTCGCGCGCGGCTGGGAGAAGGTGCGCGCGGCGTGGCACGGCCTTGCGGGCGGCGGGGATGACGATGGCGAGTCCAAGCGCGACGCCGGCCTGAGTGCTCGCCAGCTTTCCCAGCTGCGCCGCACGCTCGCCGAGTGCGTCGAGGAAGTCGGCGGCGAGGTGTCGGCGCGCCAGCGGGTGGCGCGCATCGGCGATCTCTACCTCGGGCTCGGGGACGCCGGAAAGCGCGATTTCCTGAAGCTGCTCGCAGGCGAGTTCGGTCCCTCGCCCAAGGCCATTGCGGCCGCGATCAGCGATTATCTCGGCGCCGGCGACGACGCCGGGCGGCGCCAACGGGAAAGCGCGCTGCGCCAGGCATTGCGCTCGCCGCGCATCAAGGTATTCATCCAATTCAATGCGCTGCCCGACGGCGTGCGCTTCCTGGTGCAGTTGCGCGCCGACGTGCTGCGTCTGCTGCGCGAGCTGCCCGAACTGGCGCCGCTCGACGAGGAGTTGTTCGCCCTGCTGTCGAGCTGGTTCGATGTCGGTTTCCTGAGCCTGCAGCGCATTACCTGGAGTTCGCCGGCAGCGCTGCTGGAAAAGCTCATCGCCTACGAAGCGGTGCACGAGATCCGCTCCTGGAACGACTTGCGCAACCGCCTCGACTCGGACCGGCGGCTGTACGCCTTCTTCCACCCGCGCATGCCCGACGAGCCGCTGATCTTCGTCGAAGTGGCGCTCGTAAAGCGCCTGGCAGACAATGTCCAGCGCCTGCTCGACGAGTCGAGCCCGACCATCGATCCGGCCCAGGCGGACACGGCGATCTTTTACTCGATCTCCAACACCCAAGCCGGACTGCGGGGGGTCAGTTTCGGCAACTTCCTGATCAAGCGGGTGGTGGACGACCTGCGCAAGGATTTTCCGCGGCTGCGCACCTTTGCCACCCTGTCGCCAATTCCTCTGTTCCGGCGCTGGCTCGATGCGCAGCTGGCCGGGCACGCCGAGCAGGCCGTCGTGCCCGCAGGCGGCAGTGGCGAGCTGGCGCTCGATCTGCGTGCGATACTCAAGACCGACAAGTGGCTCGAGGACGAGGGGCTGCGCGCGCGGCTGGAAGCGCCGCTGCGGCATCTGTGCGCCAACTACCTGATCCACGCCCGCGAGGGTGACAAGCCTTTTGACCCTGTCGCCCGCTTTCACCTCGGCAATGGCGCACGCATCGAGCGCTTGAACTGGCTGGCCGACACCTCGCCGAAGGGACTCAAGCAGTCCCTCGGGCTGATGGTGAATTATCTATACGATCTCGATGACATCGAGGCCAACCACGAGGCCTTCGCCCGCGGCGGTGCAGTGACTGCCTCCAGCGGCGTGCGCCGGCTGTTGCGCCGGCCGAAACCCTCCACGGCGGCCTGAGGCTGCTACCATATCGTGCATTGCGCGTCATTGCGCCGCGCAGCGGATTGACTCCCGCTCCGCCATGCTCTAAACATAGAGAATGGTCAGGGCCGGCCGGATCTTCCCGGGCCGGCAGCCCGTCCGGGACGGGCAAGTTTTCCGGGCGCGGTCGCAGACGCGACACCTGGAGCGCCAAACAACTAGACAACGACATTTCACAAGAACAGTGGACATACCGCCGCGCTCGATTTGCATTGCCTATTCCCGTAGCGAACGACGAACGTTCCGGCCTCCCGCGGCGTCTTCCCGACCTCCACGGAGTTGCCGATGAAGATCCCCGTGTTCGTATCGTGCCCGACGACGATGACCGCCGATCAGGAGGCGTTTCGCGCTGTGCTGCTGGAGGAGTTCGACCGGTTCGATCTGGAGGAGCGCCGCGTCGGCGCATCCGATTACCCGACGGAACTGTCGCTGCGCGAGGTGCTGGTGCTGGCACGGCACTGTGCCGGCGCCGTCGTTCTGGGGTTTGAACAGGTCTATGTCGAGCAGGGAATCGTCAAGCGCGGCACCGGCCGGGAGCGTCGGATCGACAAGCCGCTTGCTCTGCCGACACCCTGGAATCACCTCGAAGCGGGGGTCCTGTTCAGCCTGGACCTGCCGCTACTCGTGTTCAAGGAGGAGGGGATCGAGGGCGGCATATTCGATGGCGGGGTCACCGAGGCGTTCATCCACACGCTGCCGTCTTCGGACAAGCTGGCCAGCCAGCGCAAGGGCCTGTCCAAGGTGTTCATGAAGTGGCAGGCCAAAGTGCGCGATCGATACTATTCCTGAACAGCTACGGAGAAATCGGGCTCGCGCGAAGGCAGGCACACGTCCGCGCGGGCAACACCAACTTCGAGTTTCGAATTGCGTTCCGGAGGATGACAATGGCAAAGACAAGGGCAGCAATGCAGAAGGACTGGACCATCATGGTCTATCTCGCAGGCGACAACAATCTCGACGGTGCCGGGGTGGTGGACCTGGCCGAGATGAAAGCGGTCGGCTCCGGTGACAGGATCAATGTCGTGGCCCAGTTCGACCGCGTCGGTACCAAGGGGGAAACTCAGCGCTACTACTTGCGCAAGGGCACGACGACGGCAAAGGACGTGGTGAAGAAGCTCGGCGAGACCAACATGGGTGATCCCAAGGTGCTGGAGGACTTCGTCACCTGGGCCGTCGCCAGCTACCCGGCCCAGCGCTACATGCTGGTGTTATGGAACCACGGCGCCGGCTGGGACGACGCCAACCTGTACGAGGGCGACGTGTTCAGCGGCGCCACGCCGCCGGTGGCGCGCAAGAAGCAGCCTCTGCCCCAGCGCGGTCGGGCGCGCGGTGCGGCGCTGCCCATGAGCCAGACCCGCGCCGGCCTCAGCCACACGCGCCGGGCGCTGTTCCGGTCCACGGTGCAGAAGGCAGTCAGCAGCCGCGGCATCGCCTTCGACGACCAAGCGCAGGATTTTCTCGACAACGTCGAACTCAAGCGCGTCATGACCGGCATCAAGAAGAGGCTCGGTCGCAAGCTCGACATTCTGGCCATGGATGCCTGTCTCATGAGCATGATCGAGGTGGCCTACCAGATGCGCGACGTGGCGGAGGTCACCGTCGGTTCCGAGGAAACGGAGCCAGGCGACGGCTGGCCCTATGACCGTATCCTGAAGGCGCTGGCGGCGAAACCGGCGATGGGAGCGGAGGACCTTGGCAAGACCATCGTCACCCAGTATCTCGCCTCGTACAAGGCCGGCGACAACGTCACCCAGTCGGCGGTGAGCCTGAAGCAGACGAAGGCGCTGGCCAGCGCTGTGCATGGCCTGGGCAAGGCGCTGCAGGGTGCGCTGGCGAACGGCGCCGGCCGTAGCGGCCTTATGACCGCCCGCGCCCAGGTGCAGGAGTACAGCCGGCCCTACGACGACTACTGCGATCTGCTTGACCTGTGCGCATTGCTGTCGCGCCACGTCGGCGACGCCAAGGTGAAATCGGCCTGCGATGCGGTCAAGCAGGCGGCTGGTGCAGCAATACTCGCGTCGGGCTTCAAGGGCACGGCCGTGGACAATTCCAACGGCATCTCGATCTATTTTCCCAAGCGCCGCGTCTCGCCGCTGTACAAGACGCTGGATTTTACCAAGGCGAGCGGCTGGGACGAGTTCATCGCTGCCTACGTCGTCAGCCTGGGGCGTTGAGGCGACCCGACGCCAATGCCGTACGGCGCCTTGATCACCACGCACGCGAGGTGAAGCAGACATGAGCAAACTCCGCATCCATGGCAGTCTCGACGCTTCGCCGAGCGGCAGCGATCTGGCCGCCGCGCTTGTCGGCCTGGAACTGGCGACGAAGTACAGCGCCCGCATCGAAGCCGCGCGGGCGGAGCGCCCGGCGCACGAACTGGACGTTGCGGACGACGACATCGTCGAGCTCGAACTCGAGGATGGCGTGCGGCTGTGGACATCGGTAGAGAGCCTCAGGCACGACGCCGCCCCGGCCGAAGCCCGCGCTGCCGCCGGGCAGGCGCCCGAACTGCCCCACGCCCTGCGCCTCGGGCCACCGAGCCGCGGCGCCGGCGAGTGGCTCATCAAGGGGCTGAAGATCTTCGGCGTCGATGTCGCCGGCACCATCACCGACTTCGTCAAGGACAAGGTGGAAGGCAAGCTCAAGCCCGGCCCCGGCCTGTACCGCTGCACGGCGGCCTCGGCCACGGCGCTGCAGCCGCTCGCGCGGAGCGACAGCCTTGCCGGTGACGCGCCGCTACTCGTCTTCATCCACGGCACGGCATCTTCGACGGAGAGCAGTTTCGGTGCCTTGTGGGAAGGTGGCAGCCGGGGGCGCATCGGTCGTTTGATCGAAAGCTATCAAGGCCGCGTGCTTGCCTTCCAGCACCGCACCCTGAGCCAGAGTCCCATCGAGAACGCCCTCGATCTGGCGCAAAAGCTGCCGGCGGGCGCGCGCCTGCATCTCGTCTCCCACTCCCGCGGCGGCATGGTGGGCGAGTTGCTCTGCCGCGGCATGCGCGAAGGCCGGCTGCCTTTCGACGAGGCGGACCTGCGGCGCTTTGCCGCCGAAGAGCGCAAGCGCGATCGCGAGGCGCTGGGCAAGCTCGGCGAGGTGCTGACGAAGAAGCAGTTGCGCGTCGAGCGCTTCGTGCGTGTCGCCTGTCCGGCGCGCGGCACGACGCTTGCCGACGGGCGGCTGGACCGTTACCTGTCGCTGCTGCTCAATCTGATCGGCATGACGGGGCTGAAAGCCAACCCCGCCTACGACGGACTAGCGACGCTGCTCACCGGGGTGATCAAGAAGCGCACCGAGCCGCAGGAACTACCCGGCATCGAGGCGATGATGCCGACATCGCCGCTGGTGGCCGTGCTCAACCGGCCCGACGTGCGCACCGCCGCCGACCTGCACGTGCTCGGCGGCGACATCGAGGGCTCCGGCGTGCTCGGCAAGCTCAAGGTGCTGGCCACCGACCTCTTCTACCGCGAGGACCACGATCTGGTCGTGAATACTCCGGCCATGTTCGGCGGTGCCCAGCGCACTGGCGACATCCGCTACTGGATCGACCAGGGCGGCGCCGTCGATCATTTCAGCTACTTCCGCAACGGCGATACGGCCGAGCGTCTGCTCGCGGCACTTCTTCAGCCCGACACCGCCGACTTCCACATTCTCGAGGGCAGGCCGGGCGAGATTACGCTGGATGACTATCGCAAGCGCGCGGCCGGTCCGCAGCCCATCCTCCTGCTGCTGCCCGGCATCATGGGCTCTCATCTCAAAGTCGGCGACGACCGCGTCTGGCTCGACGTATTGGACCTAGTCGCCGGTGGTATGGAGCGTCTCGACATCGCCGCCGCCAACGTCGCGCCCGACCAGCCCCTGGGCATCGCCTATGGCGATCTCATCCGCTTTCTCGCTGCCAGCCATCAGGTTGAGCCGTTTCCCTACGACTGGCGTGACGCCCTCGACAAGGCGGCGGACCGCCTGCGCCGGCGCATCGACGCCTTGCTGCCCGGCGCCGAGCAGGCCGACCAACCCATCCGCATCATGGCCCACTCCATGGGCGGGCTGGTGGTGCGTGCCATGCTGTGCACGGCCGAAGGGCAGGCCACTTGGCAGCGCATGGGCAAGCATCCCGGCGCGCGCTTCGTCATGCTCGGTACGCCCAGCGCCGGCGCCCATTCCATTGCTGCCATGCTCATTGGCCGCGATGCCATGGTGCGCAAGCTTGCCATGCTCGATGTTCACCATGACTACGGCGCGCTGTTGAGGATCATCTCCCGTTACCCGGGAGTCATACAGCTGCTGCCCGACTCCGGCTCCCTGGACCTGTTCGACCCGGTGGTGTGGCAACGTCTGCACGAACAGGACGTGGAACTGGCGCGCGGGCTGTTCGGCCCCGGTGCGGCATCGTCGAAATCCACAGGCGTGCGCTGGCCGCAGCCGGAGGCAAAGCTGCTCGCCCAGGCCAGGGCGCTGCGCGAGAAGATGAGGCAGGTCAAGCTCGATGCCGATCGCAGCTTGTATGTCGCCGGCGTGGCGCCGGCCACGCCCATCGACGTGCGCATCGACGAGGCCGCTGAGCCGGGCCGGCGCGTGATCGTCGAGGCGACCGAGCACGGCGACGGTCGCGTGCCCTGGGCGACCGGCATCCCGGAGGAACTGAAACGACGCGTCTGGTATCTCGACACCAAGCACGGCAATCTGTGCGACGACGAACAGGCATTTCCGGCGCTGCTCGATCTGCTCAATCTAGGCACCACCACCAAGCTGCCGCAGACGCAGCCGGCACGGCGCGCGCCTGCTGACGAGCGTGTCGTGGCCCCGCCCGAGCCGCCGGACATGTTCCCGGACGAAAACGATTTGGCCTTGGCGGCGCTGGGCGGCACCCGGCGCAAGACGCGCCGCAAGCTGCCCCGGTTCAAAGTGCGCGTGGTGCAGGGCGACCTTGCCCACGCCAACTCGCCGGTGGCCGTCGGGCACTACCACGGCGACACGATCGTCAGCGCCGAGAGCTATCTCGACCGCGCGCTCGACGGGCGCTTGCGCGCGCGTCATCGCCTTGGCCTGTATCCGGGGCTCGCCGGCACCGCGGCCGTGTTTCTCGGCGATCGCGTCGAAGGCGGCGGACACCCCGGCGCGCTCGTCATCGGCCTGGGGCAGGTGGGCGATCTGACACCGGGCGGTCTGGTGGCCGGTTTCACCCAGGCCGTCCTCACGTACGCGGCACAGCGGATCGAGCACTGCCCGGCGGCCGGCGCGGAGCCCATCCTCGATCTGTCGGTGACGACGCTGCTGATCGGCACCGGCGCGGGCGGCCTGAGCATCGCCGATTCGCTGCAATCTCTGCTGCGCGGCGTGCTCCAGGCGAACCGCCGGCTCGACGCCTTGCCGACGACGGACCGGTCGCGCGACGGCAAGGGACAGCGCACGGCGCGGATCGTGACGCTGGATATCATCGAACTGTACGAAGACCGCGCCATCCAGGCGCTGAAGGAACTGCTCGCGCTGGCCGGCACCGCGGAATTCCGTGCGCAACTGGAAGTCGAGGAACTGCTGGTGGAATCCAAGGGCGGGCGGCGGCGCGCCTGGTTCGAGGAGGATCCGGCCTGGTGGCAGCGCCTGCGCATCGCCGAGGACAAGGACACGGGCGAGCTGCGATTCGAGGCAATCACCGGCCGGGCGCGTGCCGAGACCTTGCTGCGAACGACGCAGCGCCGGCTGGTCGAGCGCTTCCTCGACGACGCCGTGGCGACCACGGCCGCCGATGCCGAACTGTCCTACACTCTGTTCGAGATGTTGCTGCCGAACCGGCTCAAGGAGCGGGCACCGGACCGGCGCAATCTCGTGCTGGTGCTCGACGAGGGTTCCGCTGCCTATCCCTGGGAGCTGCTGCACGATCGCCACGATGCCGGTTCGCGTCCGCTGGCGGTGGAAGCGGGCATGCTGCGGCAGCTGACGGGCAGTGTGTTCCGCGAGCGCGTGCTGGCGGCCACCGAGGACCGGGCGCTGGTCGTGGGCGACCCGAAGAACGACGATGCGCGCTTCGTGCCGCTGCCCGGTGCGCAGACCGAGGCGCGCGAGGTGGCGCGCAAACTTCGGGACGCCAATTACAAGGAAGTGGTGTCGTTGATTGGCGATGAAGCGACACCGCGGGCGGTACTCACGGCGCTGCATGCCCGGGCGTACCGGGTGATGCATCTGGCCGCCCACGGCGTGTTCGAGTTCGAGCTCGAGGACGACAGTGCCGCCGAGGCAAAGGCCGACCCCTGCCGCAAACGCAGCACCGTCTCCGGCATGGCCCTGGGTGACGGCGTGTTCCTCACGGCGGCGGAGATCGAGCAGTTGCGCTTCGTGCCCGATCTGGTGTTCATCAACTGCTGCCATCTCGGGCAGGCGAAGGGCGAAGCGGCCGTGCGCTTCCACCGGCTGGCGGCCAACCTCGCCACCCAGCTGATCCGCATGGGAGCCCGCGCCGTGGTCGCGGCCGGCTGGGCAGTGGACGACGCCGCCGCCAAGACCTTCGCCCAGACCTTTTACGATCGCTTTCTCGGCGGTCGACCCTTCGGCGACGCCGTGCGCGAGGCGCGCGAGGAGATCTATCTCAAACATCGCGACGTGAACACCTGGGGTGCCTACCAATGCTACGGCGACCCGGATTTCACGCTCGACAAGGCCGGGGCGCGGCGTGCGGCGCGCAGTGAAGAGCGCATGGTGGCTCAGGCCGAGCTGCGGGTGGAACTGGAGAACATTGCCGAGGCATGTGCCAGCGCCTCCGATGACGAGCTGCAGCGCTACCGGGTGCGACTGGCCGAGCGCACCAAGGGCATTCCGCAGGCATGGCTGCGCTCGGCGGCCCTGCGCAGCGCACTGGGGCGCGCCTACGGCGAACTGGGGATGTTCGAGGAGGCGATCGCCCACCACGAGGCGGCCAAGCAGCTGCAGCCGGCAGACGCGCCCCTGCGGGCACTGGAGCAGCTCGCCAACCTGCGGGCGCGCTGGGCGGTGCAACTGTACGGCAAGGATCGCAGAAAGGCGCAGAATCTGCTCGACCAGGCGCAGACCGAGATCGAGCAGTTGCTTCAGCTCGGCGTCACACCCGCCCGTCATGCCGCCGTGGGCAGTCTGAACAAGCGCCGCGCCCTGCTCGCAACCTCCGACACCGCCCGCCGCAAAGCCCTCGAGCGGATGGCGGACGCATACCGGATGGCATTTGCCGAAGCGAGTCGGCCTGACAGCCCGAACCCCGCCGCCGATGATCCCTATCCACTGCAGAATGCCTTGGCGGCGAGCGTCCTGCTGTCCTGGGGCGAGGCCCGGCGTGGCAGGACGACGAAGGCGATCGAGGACGAACTGCAACGGCTGGAAGAAATGGCCCTGGCGCGTCGTGAGAGCAAGTCGGACTTCTGGAGCCTGTGCCTGGAGCCTGATGCGCAACTGCTGCGGCAGTTGGCCCGGAGCAGCCTCGATGCCGGCGCGGTGCAAAGCATCGTCGGTGCCTATCGCCTCGCGCGCCAACGTGGCGCCTCGCCACACGAACTGCGCTCGGCGTTGGAAAACCTCGCCTTTCTCGAGGAGATGGCGCGCCATCTGGCGCCGGAGCGGCACCGCACCGAAGTGGTCGGTGGCATTGCCGCAATTCGCCAGGCGCTCGAATAGCGCGCGATAGGGGTATCGACCATGCCGAACGTCAACATCACGTGGTGGAACCTGGGCAATTTCTTCGACACGGACGACGATCCCCTGTCCGCGGACTTCGAATATACCGCCGCCCACGGCTGGACGCAGGAGGTGTTCGAGGCCAAGAAGGCGAATCTCGCCGCGGCGCTGGCCGCCACCCACGACGGCGCCGGGCCGGAGTTGCTGGCGGTGGCGGAGGTGGAGAAGGATGCACTGCTGGCGGCGCTCATTGCGCGCATGGGCAACGCGCACCTCAAGGTCGTGGCCGATGCTTCCGGTACGAGCGATCTGCGCGGCATCGACGTTGCCATGGCCTATGACGAGCGCAAGCTCGTCCTGGTTTCCGCGGTGAGCCACGTGGTACATCTGCGTTACCGCACCCGCGACATCTTCGAGGTGGTGTTCGAGGTCAAGGATACCGGCGAGCGCCTCGTGGTGATCGCCTCCCACTGGCCCTCGCGGCGGCAGGGCAAGTACGCGAGCGATCCGCTGCGCATCGCCGTGGCGGAGAATATCGCCTGGCTGGTCGACGGCCACGTCAAGATCGCGGCGACGGAATACGAGGCACTGCGCGCGCAGAGCAATCTGACGCCGGTCAGGAGCAAATGGGAAACCAAGGTGCTGCTCTTGGGCGACTTCAACGACGAGCCTCCCGACCGCAGCTTGGTGGAGCACCTCATGGCCTCGCGCGAGCTGGACCGGGTCGTCGGCCCGACCAACGAGATCAAGAACTTCGAGAAGGAAACCGCCGATTACCGGGCGCGGGAGGCGTTTCTGTTCAATCCCATGTGGAAGTTCGCCGCCCAGCAGGGTGTCGGCACGTATTTCCTCGACGCCACCAGCAGCGGCGAGAGCATGGCCAACCGCTACGCGCTGCTCGACCAGATCGTCGTCAGTCGCGGTCTGCTCGGCGCCACCGGCCTGCGGCTCGACCTGGACAGTGTGGCGATCTTTCGTCATCCGCTCGTAGCCACGCCTACCGGGCGGCCGCGACAATTCGACCGAAAAAACAAGAAAGGCACCTCGGACCACCTGCCGCTGCTGGCCCGGCTCCGCTACTGACGCCCGGGCGCGGCCGACCTGGGGTAAGCTTGACGCGAAAAGGCAATCCGCAGATGACGCAGATTGACACCGATGCTCGCCCGGGGCCTTGCTGGCCGGCTGTCGCGACGACCGCACCCTGATTGCTGTTCACGCGGACCGGAGACCAAATGCGGTAATCTGTGTCGATCTGCGAAATCTGCGGACCCCAGTAACCATCCATGGATATCATCGAAGCGATTCGCAAGCGGCATCCCGAGCACGTGGCGCTGCGCCGCGATCTGCATGCCCATCCCGAACTTGCGTTCGAGGAACGGCGCACGTCCGACGTCGTGGCAGAGCGGTTGCAGCGGATGGACATCGAGGTCTTTCGCGGTATGGCGCAGACCGGCGTCGTCGGCAAGCTTTCGGCGGGATCCGGCGGGCGCGCGCTCGGATTGCGCGCCGACATGGATGCGCTGCCGCTCAACGAGCTGAATACCTTCAGCCACCATTCGCGTAGTCCCGGACGCATGCACGCCTGCGGCCACGACGGGCACACGGCGATGCTGCTGGCGGCGGCGGAGTACCTGGCGAGCACGCGCGAGTTCGACGGCACGGTCTATTTCATCTTCCAGCCGGCGGAGGAAGGCGAGGGCGGCGGCCGGGTGATGGTGGAAGAGGGACTATTCGAGCGCTTCCCCATGGAAGCGGTATTCGGCATGCACAACTGGCCGGGCATACCGGTGGGCAAGTTCGGCGTCATATCCGGTCCGGTGATGGCGTGCGCCGACCAGTTCGACATCACCATCGCCGGCCACGGCGCCCACGCCGCAATGCCGCATCAGGGGGTTGATCCCATCGTCGTCGGCAGCGCGCTGATTCAGGCACTGCAGGGCATCCGCAGCCGCTGCCTCGATCCCCTCGATCCGGCGGTGCTGAGCGTGACCCAGTTCCACGCCGGCGACGCCTACAACGTCATTCCCGGCGAGGCCGTGCTGCGCGGCACCGTGCGCGCCTTCCGCAGCCACGTGCAGGATGCCGTCGAGGCGGCCATCGGGCGGATGTGCAACGGCATCGCCGCCAGCTTCGGCGCCGATATCCGGCTCGACTACCGCCGCGGCTATCCGCCCACCATCAACTCGGCGGACGAGGCGCAACTGTGCCGTCAGGTGGCGGCGCAGGTCGTCGGCCAGGACAACGTGCTCACGGATCTCGCACCGACCATGGGCGCGGAGGACTTCTCCTACATGCTCCAGGCGAAGCCCGGCTGCTATGTCTGGATCGGCAACGGCATCGGCGAAGGCGGCTGCATGCTGCACAACCCGCGCTTCGACTTCAACGACGAGATCCTGCCCATCGGCGCCACCTACTGGGTGCGGCTGGTGGAGCGGGTGCTGGCGAACGCTTGAGCGGCTGCCGCGCGCCACGGCGGCGCGCTTAGTGCAGTGTCCTCGATGCCGGTCCCGTCGAGCCGCCAAAGATCTCCTCGATGGCAGCGGCATCGAAGCGGTAGACGTGGTTGCACATGTCATCGCGGACGACGACTTCGCCGCGCTCGCGCAGGATCGCGTCCACTTCCTCGCGCCCGAGCGAGCGGAGCATGGCGCGCACCTTGTCCGGGTTTTCCGGGCAGTCGTAGGCAAGGGGTTGGGCGTCGAACAGGCGCACGGTTTCGTTGGCGAAAATCTTGGCCAGCAGCTCCTCCGGCGGCAACTGTTCCAGTTCGCGGGCGGCGATGGTCGCGGCCAGGTGTTGCAAGCGCTGCCAGCCGTCGGGGTCCCGTTGGTCGGCGCCGGGCATCTTCTGCAGGAACAGCCCGGCGGCCGTGGTCTCCGATGCGCGGAGCAGAAGCCGCGTCGGCTGCTGCTCCGACTGGGCGAGGAAATGCTCGAACACGGAGGCGACGGTCTCGCCTTGCAGGGGAACGATGCTCTGGTAGGTCTGCTCGGTGCTCTCGGGCTGCAGGGTCAGCACCAGTTTGCCGCTGCCAAGAAGTCCGGTGATCGTGCTTGCGCGTGCGTCCGGCGCCGCTTTCGCCATGCCGCGCAGGCGCAGGTCGGCGGTACAGTCGATGACCAGTAGCGACACCGGCCCGTCGCCCTGCGCCTGGAACGTCAGGCGGCCCGGCTGCTTCAGATTGCAGGCGATCAGCGCCGTGACCGCCGTCATCTCGCCCAGCGCGCGCCGCACGACTTCGGCATAGTCGCGCCCGGCGTGCATGCGCTGCCAGCAGCCATGCAGCTGCACCAGCGCGCCACGGATGTCCAGCTCCTCGAAAAGCAGGCGCCGGACGCAGTCGGTGCCAGCTCCGGCGGCGGTCATTCGCCGCCTGCCGCGGACGCGGCGTTCGTGAAGCCGGCATAGGTCTCGGCATCGAATCCCACTACCACGCGGTGGTCCAGTTCCAGCACGGGGCGCCTGATCAGCGTCGGCAGCTCGGCCATGAGCGCCAGCGCCTTGTCGCGGTCGATCGCCTGCTGACGCGCCGCGGGCAATCGGCGCCAGGTCATGCTCTTGGTATTGAGCAACGCCTTCCAGCCGACGACGAACTCCCAATGCGCGAGTCGTTCGGGATCGATGCCTAGTTTCTTGTAGTCGTGGAAGTCGTAGGCGATGCCGTGGCGGTCGAGCCAGGCGAACGCATTCCTCATGGTGTCGCATTTCTTGATGCCGTACAGCGTGATCATTCTCGCGGCCCGGATATCGAAAGAAGTGTGCTACCCGGATTGTAGGGCAATTGCCTCCCCGGTGATGGTTGCGCCGGCATCGCGACGCGGTACACTGCGGTAAGAGAGGCGGCCAGAACACTGCGTTGCGACAGCAACCGGCGACCATACAAACACGGAGAGATGACGCGCTACTTATTCATCGTTCTTTTTGCGGCGCTGGGCATGACAGCATCCGATGCGCAGTCGGCGACGGGCACGGTAAAGAAGCAAGCCGGACAGCGCGGAGCACAAACCGCCAAGTCGGCCAAGGTCAAGGTGCCGGCGAAACAGCCGGCACGCAGCGTGCCCAAGGCGGCGAGCGGGTCGGCGAAGAAATCGGCGGGCAAGGCTACCGCCTCCAAGGCGCGCGGCAGTACCCGTCAACCGGAGTATGCGCCCCGGGAGTCGGTGACGCCGCCGGCGGGTGACGTTGCCGTGCCGATCGCACCCACACGTCCGGCAAAACCCATCATGAACCGGATGTACGCGCTCGACGGCGATACGTTCTATCACAACGGCAAGAAGGTCCGCGTGCGTGGCCTGGAGGCGGCGCACGATTCGGATCTGGCGAAACAGCGTCTGCAGCGCGCTCTGGATTCGGGCGAGGTTGCCATCGAGCCGATCAGCACCCGCGAGTCCGGTGAGATCGAAGCGGCAGTGCGCGTCAATGGCCAGGATCTGGCCGAGATGTTACGCGTCGAGATGCCCGAGGCTGCGCCGCCACGTGACGAGGCGGAGCCAGCGCAAACGGAAACGGAAGACAGTACGCGTCAGTAGCGCTGCCCTGCCATCGTCGCCGCGCGAACGCCGCCGCTAGCGGTTCAAGACCGCTGCCAGCTCGCGCCGATACTCGCGCACCAGGTCGTGGTCGGAGCCGAGCAGGTCGAATAGCGTGAGCATCGTCTTGCGTCCGGCATCATCGCGGAAGCCGCGGTCGCGGCGCACGATCTCGATCAGTTGGTCCAGCGCCGACCGATAGTCTTCCTTTACGGCGAGCAGGTTGGCGAGTTCGAGCCGCGCCGCGACGTCGGCCGGATCGGCGGCGATGCGCGCTTCGAGTTCCGGCTGATCCGCTCCCGAATCGCTTCCCGATGCCAGCGTCAGGCGCGCACGCAATGTCGCCGCGCGCGTCTCGTCTCGGGGCCGATCGCCGAGATCGTGGAGCAGGCGTTGCGCTTGGTCCAGGTCGCCCGCCTCAATCAGCAGCTCGACAAGATCGAGCCGCGCCGCTTCGTTGCGCGGGTCGAGGCCAATGGCGCGCGCCAACAGCTTCTGCGCTGAGGCCGCATCACCGCGGGCATTGGCCGCGAGCGCTTCCTGGCGCAGCGGCTCCGCAGGCGAGGGCAGTAGGTTCTCGATGAACTCGCGCAGGGCCGCTTCAGGCAACGCGCCCGTAAATTCATCGACCAGTTCGCCATTGACGAAGGCTTTGACGTTCGGGATGCCGCGCACGCCGTAGCGCATGGCGAGTTCCTGGTTCTCATCGGAATTCACCTTGGCGAGAAGGAAGCGGCCTTGATATTCGGCGGCGAGCTTCTCGAGTATGGGACCCAGGGCCCGGCACGGCGCGCACCACGGCGCCCAGAAGTCGACGAGCACCGGCGCCTCGCGCGAGGCGGCGACGACCTTCTGTTCGAAGTCCCTGACATTGACGTCGATGGCGAACGCGGACATGAGTGAGCTCCCGAACGAAACGATGGTGTAAGTGGGGACGGATCGTGGCAAACCAATCCCCAAAGCCGGGTTCGATTACTGCCCCGAGTGTGACGCTGCGCTGCAGCACATGCAAGCGGCGAACCCAGGTGGGCACGGTGTGGCGCCGCCGGGGCGGGGCACGGCCGCGCCCGGCAGTCTGATCAAAGCCATCGGGGACGCGCACGGACGCAAGCTGTTGCTGCAAGGCCAACAGTCTATCTCAATTATGTTGGGCACGTGCCGTCAATCGGCATCCGGAGCGATGCCGTGCTTGATCAGCCGATTCCTGTCGGCATAAGAAATATCAGGTTAGGTCATTAGCTTACAAGTTCGTGCTGGTGTTTTTTGTGATTCTGGCACGCCGCCTGCTAACTAGTCATCGAGCGCAACGAAATGCCTCAACCACACCAACCAACTTTTACTTTTTAGGAGAACGACCATGAGCACCCTGATGATCAAAGACCTCGCCCGTACCGAAGAACTCGACCGCAGCGCCATGGCGCAAGTCAAGGGCGGCACCTTCTACTTCCCCTGGCTGCCGGTCTACGGCTACGAGTACAGCTCCTACGAGTCGAACCTCGGCTTCGCTGCCTCCCAGTCCATCGGCCAAGTGCAGAACGTGGTCAACAACAACGGCAACAATGTTGCCTTCGCCAGCGGCATCAGCTCGGTCGTCACCCCGGTGCAGAGTGCCAACAACAACATCAACTTCTTCGCGTAACTCGGGAAGCGAGGGGGAGCCCAGGTGGTCTCCCCCGCACATTCAAGGAGAAACAGTATGTCGAGCATAGCCATTGGCGATCTGCCGCAGAGCCTGGAGTTGGATGCGGCGGCGCGCGCGGAAATCCGCGGCGGCAATTCCTGGTTGGCGGGTCTGGGCCCGGTGGCCAATGTCAATGTGGCCATCGACCAGGACATCGTTCAGGTGCAGAACATCGCAGTCAATGCCCTGAACAACGTCGGTGTCATCGGTGCCGGCTTCGTGCTGCCGAGCCTGGCCATCGCCCCGAGCCAGTTCGCCTTCACCAGCGTGGCGTTCTAAGTTCGTCCGGCAACGCCGACCACCAGGCTGGCGTTGCCGTTTTCGTCCGTGCCCGCTCACGCGGGAGGCGGGCTATACTTGAGGCAGACGGGCAGTGTGGCTGCGGCCGCCCTGCCCGCATGCCCATTTCGAGGAAGCAACCATGGCCAGCATCGTCATCAAGGATCTTATCGACAGCATCGAACTGGATCGCCAGGCAATGGGCGCCATCACGGGCGGCGGCCGCCTGGGCACGCGCTATACCTTTGCCGGACCGACGCGGGCGGCTTCGACGCGTCTCGCCTCCTATCCGGCAGGGTGGGGGCGCACGGTGCAGACGACGGCGCCGTCGCGCGCGACCGGCGGCACGGCGAAGAAGTAGCCGGCGGGATCCGCATTTCCACGTTGGCCGGACGCGGTCCGTATGTCCGCGTCCGGCTGCCGCATCAACTCCGGCCGCGCATCGGACGGTCGCCCATCGGGCGATCGCGCATGGGGTGCTCGCGCCACTGCCGCAGTTGGTTGCGCTGGGCGTCGGTCAGCACCTTCTCCGTCTCGGCGCGGATCTGGGCGCGCAGCACGATCATTTCGGCCGTGGTCTTACCCTGGGCGTCCGCCAGCTCGCGCAGCTTGGCGTCTCCGGGCGCAAGCTCGGCCAGTGCCTTTCGGTTGTCCATCATGCGGTCGCGCAACGCGCGCAGCTGGGGACGGTACTTGTCGTCGACGGCGCGCAGACTGTCGCGTTGCTCCTTGGACAGATCAAGGCGGCGGGCGAGATGTTCTGCCCGGTCGCCGAAGCCCATGCCATGATGGCCGAAGTCGCAACCTCCGGAACCGCCGTGGGGCCGCGCCAGGGCCGGCACGGTAACCAGACTGGCTGCCATCAGCGCGGCGGCGATAAGCGATCTGCGTGAGTTCATGCATTTCTCCTTTGTCTCGAAGTCGGTCGGGGACCATCCCCGCGCCACGGAGCAAACGTTACCGGCCGGGCCCGTCAGCAAGGGAAAAGGCTCCGTAAAGTTGTGTAAAGAAGAGTAAGGGTTTGTACTGCCGCGTGCCCCGCGCCGGCGCGCTGTGGCACCATCGAGTCCCATGAAGGAAACCGTCTGGAGCCGTGCATGGCCCGCATTCTCCTCGCCGACGACGACGCCGAACTCTGCGCCATGCTGAGCGAATACCTCGCGGCCGAAGGTTTCGAGGTGACGACGGCCCACGACGGTGACGAGGCCCTTGCCCGGGCGCGCAGCGGCGACTTCGACCTGATCGTACTCGACGTGATGATGCCGCGGCGCAACGGCTTCGACGTGCTGCGCGAACTTCGCGCCCATGTCTTGACTCCGGTACTCATGCTTACCGCGCGCGGCGAGGACGTGGACAGCATCGTCGGGCTGGAGCTGGGTGCCGACGACTATCTCGCCAAGCCGTGCAACCCGCGTGTGCTGGTGGCGCGCATCCGCGCCATTCTTCGGCGCGCCGAACCGGCGCAAGAGGCAGGCGGCGGTGCTGTCGAGCTTTTGCAAGTGGGCGACGTGGTCCTGCACGGCGGTGCGCGCACGGTCCAGTGTTCCGGCCAGCCCGCGGCGCTGACCAGCACCGAATTCGGAATTCTCGAAGCGCTGCTGCGCGAGGCCGGACGCGTGGTGCCGAAGGGCGAGATCTCGGAGCGCGTACTCGGCCGGCGTCTCGGACGCTTCGACCGCAGTCTCGACATGCATGTGAGCAACCTGCGCCACAAGCTTGGTCCGTTCGCCGACGGCGAGGAGCGGATCAAGACCGTGCGCGGCGTCGGCTACCAGTACGTCGTGCGGTGAGACGCGCGCGCACCATGCATCGCCTGTTCTGGAAACTGTTTCTCTCCTTCTGGGCGGCGCTGCTGCTGTTCTCGGTGGCGCTGATCGTCGCCGCCTCGCTCTATCTGGAACAGCTGCGCGCGCGCCAGGACGCACCGCGCTCCTTTGAATGGTTCCACCGGCAAGTCGCCGCCGCCCAGGCCGCCGCCGATTCCGCTGGCATAGACGGGCTGCGGCGCTGGGCAAAGCGGATCGATGGGGACGAGGTGGTTCCGATCCTCGTCGTGGACGACGCCGGACAGGACATCCTCGACCGTGATGTGTCGCCGCGGGCGCTGCGCCATCTGCACCGCGGCCCGCGTGGTCACCGCCCGTCCGCCATCCAGGTCAGACCGGTGGTGCAGGTTCCCGGTGGGCCGCAATTCATGCTCTTGCCCGACTTCCAGAGCGTTACGCTTGGACGCGTGCTCGGCCGGCCGCGGGTCGTTGCCGTGCCGCTGCTGCTCGCCACCTTGGCGGGCGGCATCGTCTGCCTGCTGTTGGCGCGCTACCTGGCGGCGCCCATCGAGCGGTTGCGGCGCGCGACCGTCGCCTACTCTGCGGGCGACTTCAGCCAGCGTGTCGGCCCTAGTCTTGGCGGTCGCCGCGACGAGATCGTCGACCTGGCCCATGCCCTCGATCACATGGCCGGCAGGCTGGACGCGCTGATCCGCTCCCGGCAGACGTTGCTGCGCGACATCTCCCATGAACTGCGCTCGCCGCTGGCGCGCGTGCAGGCGGCGCTCGGACTGGCGCGCCAGCGAGCCGACGGCGCCTCGGCGACGGAACTCGAGCGCATCGAGCGGGAAACGGAGCGGCTCAACGAGTTGATCGGACAGATCCTGTCGCTGTCGCGGCTCGAATCCGGTTCGCATACGCCGCGGCGCGAAGCCGTGGAACTGGACGGCCTGCTGCGCGAAGTGCTCGAAGATGCCGCTGTCGAAGCCCAGGCGTGCCGCTGCCACCTGCAGCCGGGGGAGATCACCCCTGCGGCCGTCGAAGGCGATCCGACGCTACTGCACAGCGCGCTGGAAAACGTCGTACGCAATGCCATCCGTCATGCACCCGCCGGGACGGGCGTCGACGTGTCGCTGGTGCGTGCAGCCACGCCGCCCAACGAATATGTCATCGCGGTCGCCGATCGCGGCCCCGGCGTACCGGAAGAGATGCTGCCGCGCATCTTCGAACCCTTCGTGCGCGTCGACGAGGCGCGCGATGCGCAGCGCGGCGGCTTCGGTCTGGGCCTTGCTATCGCCGAGCGGGCGGTACGCAGCCACGGCGGCAGCATCCAGGCGGCAAACCGTAGCGAAGGCGGACTCACCGTCACGATTCGACTGTCCGCAGTGCCGCCAACTGCTACGGTTTGAGCGCGCGGCGCGCGGCGAGTGGCACATGGCAGGGCGGGTATAATTCGCTTTTGCCAGCCCGGCCACGACGATGCCCGAAGTTCTCAAGCTGCGCGGTGCCAGCGCATTCTCGCCCAACCGTCTCGCCCGCATCACCGAATCCGTCCGTAGCGCCCTGCCCAAGCTGAAAAGCCTCGCGGCGGAGCATTGCTACCTCGTCGAGCTTGGCGACAGCCTTGCCGGCGAAACGCTGGTCCGCCTGCAGGATCTGCTCGGCGCGCGTCCGGCTTCCGCGCAGCCGCCCACCGGAACGCTGCTGCTCGTGACGCCGCGCCTCGGAACCATATCGCCCTGGTCCACCAAGGCGACCGAGATCGCCCGTCAATGCGGCTTCGCCCAGATCCTGCGCGTCGAGCGCGGCACCGCCTACTACCTCGACCTGCGCGTTGCCCTGGAGCCAACCCAGCGCGCTGCCGTGCTGCCGCTGCTTCACGACCGCATGACCGAATCGGTACTGGAGACGCTCAACGACGCGGAGGCGCTGTTCCATCACTATCCGCCACGGCCACTGACGCGGGTGGATGTCATGGGCGAGGGGCGCGCGGCGCTGGAAGCCGCCAACCGTGGCCTCGGGCTGGCGCTGTCCGACGACGAGATCGACTACCTCGCCGAAAACTTCGTGCGCATGGGCCGCAACCCCACCGACGTCGAGCTGATGATGTTCGCCCAGGCCAATTCGGAACATTGCCGGCACAAGATCTTCAATGCCGACTGGGTGATCGACGGCAGCCGGCGCGAGCACACGCTCTTTGGCATGATCCGAGAAACTCACCGCCGACAGCCTCAGGGCACGGTGGTGGCCTACGCCGACAATGCCGCGGTCATCGAAGGCGCGACCATCCGGCGCTTCTATCCCGGCGGCGATGGTGTCTACGCCTACCACCAGGAGGAAACGCACCTGCTGGCCAAGGTGGAGACGCACAACCATCCGACGGCCATCTCCCCGTTTCAGGGTGCGGCCACCGGCTCGGGCGGCGAGATTCGCGACGAAGGCGCCACCGGCCGCGGCGCCAAGCCGAAGGCCGGATTGTGCGGCTTCTCGGTGTCCAATCTGGAGATCCCGGGCTTCGAGCAGCCCTGGGAGCGGCACTACGGCCGGCCCGAGCGCATCGCCTCGGCGCTGCAGATCATGATCGAGGGACCGATCGGTGCCGCCGCATTCAACAACGAGTTTGGCCGTCCCAATCTCGCTGGCTATTTCCGCACCTACGAGCAGGAGGCGATGGGCGAGATGCGCGGCTACCACAAGCCGATCATGATCGCCGGCGGCGTCGGCAACATCGCCGCGCGCGACGCGCACAAGGCGGCGTTTCCCGCCGGCACGCTGCTCATCCAGCTCGGCGGGCCGGGCATGCTGATCGGATTGGGCGGCGGCGCCGCCTCGTCCATGACCACCGGCACCAATGTCGCCGAGCTGGACTTTGCCTCCGTGCAGCGGGGCAATGCCGAGATGCAGCGGCGCGCCCAGGAGGTGATCGACCGATGCTGGCAGCTTGGTGCGGCGAATCCCATCCTCGCTGTCCACGACGTCGGCGCCGGCGGGTTGTCCAACGCCCTGCCGGAGCTGGCCCACGGGGCCGGCTGTGGCGCGCGCTTCGATCTGCGCGCCGTGCCCTCGGAAGAGCCCGGCATGAGCCCGCTGGAGATCTGGTGCAACGAGGCCCAGGAGCGCTACGTGCTCGCCATTGCACCGGAGCGCCTGGAAGAGTTTCGTGCCCTGTGCGAGCGCGAGCGCTGTCCCTTCGCCGTGCTCGGCGCCGCGAGCGATGACGGCCGCCTGGTGGTGCGTGATCGCCACTTCGACAACAACGCGGTGGACATGCCCATGGAGGTGCTGCTCGGCAAGCCGCCGCGCATGGAGCGCAACGTTTCCAGCCGGGCGCGGTACCCAGCGCCCTTCGATGTCGTCGATCTGGATCTCAAGGATGCCTGCCACCGCGTGTTGCGCATGCCGGCGGTGGCATCGAAGAGCTTCCTCATCACCATCGGCGACCGCACCGTGGGCGGGCTGACGGCGCGCGACCAGATGGTCGGTCCCTGGCAGGTGCCGGTGGCCGACTGCGCCGTCACCGCCATGTCCTTCGACGGCTATCGGGGCGAGGCCTTCGCCATGGGCGAGCGCACGCCGCTGGCGCTGCTCGACGCGCCGGCCTCTGGACGCATGGCGGTGGGCGAGGCGATCACCAATCTCGCCGCCGCGGCGGTGGCGGACATCGGCGACATCAAACTGTCCGCCAACTGGATGGCCGCCGCCGGCCACCGAGGCGAAGACGCCCAGTTGTTCGAGACGGTGAAAGCGGTCGGACTCGAGTTCTGTCCCGAGCTGGGGGTGAGCATTCCCGTCGGTAAAGACTCCCTGTCCATGAAGACCACCTGGCAGGAGGATGGCGATGCCAAGCAGGTCGTCGCCCCCTTGTCGCTCATCGTCAGCGCCTTCGCGCCCGTGCGCGACATCCGCGCTACGCTGACGCCGCAGCTGGTGCTGGACCCGGGCGTCGAAACCGAGTTGCTGCTGATCGACCTCGGCCGCGGCAGCAACCGCCTCGGCGGCTCGGTGCTGGCACAGGCCTACAACGCCCTGGGCGATCGCGCCCCCGATGCCGACGCGGGGCTCCTCAAGGCGTTCTTCGGTGCCATCCAGCGCCTGCGCGCCGCAGGGCTGGTGCTCGCCTACCACGACCGCTCCGACGGCGGGCTGTTCGCCACGGTGTGCGAGATGGCTTTCGCGTCGCACTGCGGCCTTTCGCTCACGCTCGACACCGTCTGCTATGACCCATGGATGAACGATGTGGACGGCATGGAGCGTCGCCCCGAGGTGGTTGCCGGGCGCTACTCGGATCGCGTCTTCGCCGGGCTGTTTTGCGAGGAGCTGGGAGCCGTGCTGCAGATCCGGCGCGCCGAGCGCGCCCGGGTGCTCGACCTGCTACGCGAGGCCGGACTGGTTGCCTGCGCCCACTTCATCGGCAGCCCGAACCACAGTGACGAGATCCGCATCCGGCGCAACGCCAAGCTGCTCTTCGGCGCCCGGCGGGCGGAGCTGTGGCGCGCCTGGTCGGAGACGAGCGCCCACATCCAACGCCTGCGCGACGACGCCCAATGCGCGCAGGAGGAATTCGATGCGCTCGCCGACGAGGCCGATCCCGGCCTGTTCGCCCACCTGACCTTCGAGATGGAAGACATGTGCTCCCCTGTCCCCGGGGCGGGGCAAAAGGCGTGGGCGGGCAATGCTCCGGCGGTGTTGGGCCAGCGGCCCAAGATCGCCATCCTGCGCGAGCAAGGCGTCAATGGCCAGGTGGAGATGGCTGCCGCCTTCGAGCGCGCCGGCTTCGCGCCGCGGGACGTGCACATGAGCGATCTGCAGGCGGGGCGCGTGTTGCTCGCGGACTTCCACGGGCTGGCCGCCTGCGGCGGTTTTTCCTTCGGCGACGTGCTCGGCGCCGGCCAGGGCTGGGCAAAGTCCATCCTCTTCAACGACCGCTTGCGCGAGGCGTTCGCCGCGTTCTTTGAACGCGGCGGGAGCTTCGCCCTGGGCGTGTGCAATGGCTGCCAGATGATGAGCCATCTTGCTCCGATCATGCCCGGCGCGCAGTGCTGGCCGGCATTCCAGCGCAACCGCAGCGAGCAGTTCGAGGCGCGCTTGGTCATGGTCGAGATTCCGGATAGCCCGTCCATTTTTTTCGCCGGCATGGCCGGGAGCCGACTGCCAGTGGTGGTATCCCACGGCGAAGGACGCGCCGAGTTTGCCGGCATCGAAGCGCAGGAGCACGTGAGGGTGGCAATGCGCTATGTGGACAACCGTGGCCGGATCGCCGAGCGCTACCCGGCCAACCCCAACGGTTCACCGGCTGGCATCGCCGGAGTTACGACCGAGGACGGCCGATTCACGATCATGATGCCCCATCCCGAGCGGGTATTCCGCACGGTGCAGATGTCCTGGCATCCGCCGCAGTGGGGCGAGGATTCGCCTTGGCTGCGCATGTTCCGCAACGCGCGGCGGTGGCTGGGGTGACGAGAATGCTCGATTAACCTCAGAGGACACAGCGGACGCGGAGGCGAAACGAGCTGCAAAACACACGTCGCCCTTCACCCTTCGGTTGAGTGGTTGATGGTTCGCTTCCCTCTGTGTCCTCCGCGGTGAGCTACTTTTTCTGGGCTAGAACAACTCGGGAAAGCGCTCCAGCCACACCCAGGCTACACCGAGCTTGACGGCGACGATGGCCGAGCAACTGCCAGTCAGGAAGCAGCAGGTGGCCGGCAAAACCAAGTCGAGACCACGGTCGAAGACGCCGCCGAAGGTGAACCACACCAGCGTCATCAGCGACCACTTGAGCAGAAACCCCGGCAGGTGCACGCGCATGGCGCGGTTATGGCGGTAGTTGTGGCGCCGCTCCACCGTCGAGCCCCTGGTCACGTCGCGGAAATACTGGAACGGCCACAGGAAGCGATAGAGCAGGCGCCAAAAAGGCTCCGTCGGCTGCGGCGTGGACTGCGGCTCCATTGTCGGCTTGTCTCCTCTCGTGGCCTCGCTGCGCGGGTCCCTGCTATTACGGATGGAATAGCGCAAAGCTGCAGCGCTTGTCAATCGCCTCTCCTCGAGGCGCTGTCCGAACAACGTGCCACGCCGGGCCAACGCTGACGCGCCGTGCCGACCTCGAGGCATTGCGCGGCGACGAACGAGCACCGCGTGAGCGGCGAAGGGTGAGTCAATGGAGGATCGCCACGATTTCAGCAAAGGCGAGCAGGGCGAGTTCTATCGTGCGTTCCGATTGCCGGTCAATGTCGAGGAAGACGTCCAGTCCTGTCTGGCGGCCAAGGCCGACGCCTGCGGCATCGAGGTGTCGGAACTGGTCAATCAGTTGGACACGAAGGACATCGAACCCATCGAGTCAAGGAAGGAAGCTCTTGTGTCGGCTCCCTGCTTACTGCTTCAGCGGTATCGGGTGCAGCCGCTCCGTCGAATACAGCCGAGGTGGGGCAGCGGCGCGAATGGTCCGACCCTGATAATCATCCAGCCGGCCTTCCGCCGCCGTGGCGGCGGCGGGGTTAACGTCAACGTGCGAGCCGCTTAAACCGAAGGAGGCCGAGATTAAAGACATCGGAATTGATCTGCACGCGAAAAACTGCGTGGTGGTCATCATCGAGGAACGGGACATCTTGGTTTCGAAGCGGCGCGTTGCGAACCGGCTGGATGCTGTACTGGCAGTACTGGCGCCGCACAAGGATGACGTCGGCAGGGTTGCCGTGGAATCCACCTACAACCGGTATTGGTGCAAACAGGCGGCCGATGCCGTGCTGCTACCTCGACAGGCGATCGACAACCACCGCTACGCGCAACAGCTACTGCGTGGCTGGTAGACCGAGCAACTCATCGACGCCGAGCTACCTCGCACCCGCTGAACTCCGCTGCCCCGGGGGAAATGACGTGGAAATGCGACCGGCAATGTACGGAATGTAAGCCTGACTGTGCGGATAGCGCTCGATACAAATACGCTGGTCTCCGGCCGACACCATCGTAGGCGTAGCCGGTGGTCTCGGCGCCCACGCTGCGCGCGCTCTGCCGGCCGCGGGCGTCGTAGGCCGGTGTCGTGACCACGCCGTTGGCATCGGTGATCGTCTGCGGGCGGCCGTGGGGGTCGTGATTCGACAGTGCCGTTACCTTGCCCAGGGCGTCGGTGACGGAGACGAGATTGCCCGTGGCGGCATCGTAGGCAAACGTGGTGCGGTCGGTGACGTCGGTGCGCGGGCCGTCCGCCGTGAGCACCTGGCCGAGGCTGTTGTAGGTGTAGGTCCATTTGCGGGTGGTGCCGGTCTCCGAATATGTCGAACTTGGCCCGTTTGGCCCTTTTACTCCTGCGATTTACATTGCCAGAGCAAAGCCTGCTCTCGGGACGTGGACACCCCACCGATATCAACAAATGGGATCTCTGGGTCTGACAGGTCGACCGCGTCCTTGCGGATGAACGGCGATCCGTCGAGTACATTCACAAATATAGGGTCGTCGTTGCTCTGACCAAAGAAGGCCTGTTGAGTATGTCTTGGAAATATCGCCAAGCAGTGATGCGGATACTTTTCGTCGAACTGCTCGAGTTCCACGAGCACAACCTCTCGATTGATGTCTCCGCCCGTGACGTTGAGTCGTCGAACGTACCGCAAGCGCGTCGGGAGGCTAGGGGATGCCCGTTCTGTCGAGAAAAAGTAGACAAATTCGTTCTTTATGTCCATTTCAACCTACGGAGCCATTAGTGGAATCCGAGAGATCAGCCCAGGTGGCACGGCGAAGTCAGAGATCAGATCAATTTGCTGCTGTGGGTTCGGAACAAAGTACTCAAGGATCCCTCCAACGTTGCCATCAAATGGCAGCGCATTGCGAATGATCACTCCCGTAGCGTCACGAAGGCAGCCGACACGGATACGTTTAGCCAAGTTGGTGTTGGGGAGTCCAGCATAGCTTCGGAAACCAAACGTCGTTAACGCGTTCACCGGTGTCCATGACTTACCCCACGGATCAGAAGCCCCTCCGTATACTCGGTAAAGAATAGGACCATTGCATCGGCTCTGGCACTTGTCATCCGAGGGAGGATTCGGTATCGGCTGGCTGGCACTTCCGCTGCTACTGCCGAGAACTATGATACTGCCAACAGTGGTTACTAACCCGCTTATCGCTTGCGGCGTTAGGGTCAGCGCCGGAGCGAACAAACCAAAGGGATCGACGTATGCGGTGGGATTGGCGTTTGCATAAAGGTAGAGATTGGCCCCGCCGTCCAGGCCAATAGGATCTGCCTGCACGTACCTTCCCATCGCCGTATCATAATCCCTGAAGTAGTTGTAGTGAAAGTTGGTCTCCTTGTCGAAGTACTGCCCGGGGAATCTGAGGTTGAAGGTGAAGGTCCCCAGCCCCGCCGGGTTCTCGTTCGCCGCCGTGGTCCCGAACGGCTCGGCCTCCCAGCGCCAGCGCACGCGGTTCAACCGATCCAGGATGATTCGCGGCGTGTCGAGCTGGTCGGTATAGACGTGGTGGATCGCGCCCGCCTTGACGACGGCGACGGGGATGTTTTCCAGCCAGACGAATTCCTGGATCGGTGCGCCGTCCTTGTCATACTCCCCGATCAGATACCCCGCCTCGTCGTAGAAGAAATAGTTCGTGCCCGTCGTGGTGAGGGGGCCGGACTTTCTAACCCGCTCGCCCCGGGCGTTGTAGGCGTAGGTGGTGGTCGTGCCCGAGCGATCGGCACGCTTCGTCCCGTGGCAGTCAGCTCGCGCCCCCCGCTCAGCCTTCGCACTACAATATGGCCCGCCCCAACTGCCACGACAACGGTCATGCCAGCGTCCCCGATCCGCTACACCATCGTTCCCGTTCATCCCGAGGCGCACCTGTTCGAGGTGACGTGCACGGTGGCGGATTCCGATCCGGCCGGGCAGCGCTTCATGTTGCCGGCATGGATACCGGGCAGCTACCTGATCCGCGATTTCGCCCGGCATATCGTCTCGATTCGCGCCGAGGCGGGCGGGCGGCAGGTGGCGCTGACCAAGCTGGACAAGCACACCTGGCAGGCGGCGCCGCTCCGGCGCGGGAGCGGCGGGGCGCTCACGCTGCGCTACCAGGTCTATGCCTGGGATCTGTCGGTGCGCGGCGCCCATCTCGACGCAAGCCACGGCTTCTTCAACGGCACGAGCGTGTTCCTGCAGGTGATGGGTCAGGAGGATCGGCCATGCCTGGTGGACATCCGCGCGCCCGCGGGCGAGCGCTTCCGCGACTGGCGGGTGGCCACGGCGCTGGAGCCGGCGCGGGGCAAGCGGGGTGCGGCGCGGCTGCATGGCTTCGGCCTGTATCGCGCCGCGGATTACGACGAGCTGATCGATCATCCGGTGGAGATGGGAACGTTTACGCTGGCGCGCTTCGAAGCCGGTGGTGTGCCCCACGAGATCGCCATCACCGGCCGGCACGACTGCGACACGGCGCGCCTGACTGGCGATCTGAAGCGGATATGCGAATGGCAAATCCGGCTGTTCGGCGAGGCGCCGATGCGCCGCTACCTGTTCCTGGTCACGGCCGTGGGCGAGGGCTACGGCGGCCTGGAGCACCGGGCATCCACGGCACTGCTGTGCGCGCGCGGCGAGCTGGCGGCGCCGGGCATGGGCGCGATGACGGACGGCTACCGCGGCTTCCTCGGACTGGCCAGCCACGAGTACTTCCACACCTGGAACGTCAAGCGCATCAAGCCGGCGGCCTTCGTGCCTTACGACCTGACGCGCGAGAACTACACCACGTTGCTGTGGGCGTTCGAGGGCATCACCTCCTACTACGACGATCTGGCGCTCGCGCGCAGCCGCGTCATCGGTGCCGGGGACTACCTCAAGCTGCTGGCGAAAACCATCGCCAACGTGCAGCGCACGCCGGGGCGGCTGAAGCAGAGCGTGGCCGAGTCCTCCTTCGATGCCTGGAGCAAGTACTACCGCCAGGACGAGAACTCGGCCAATGCCATCGTCAGCTACTATGCCAAGGGCGCGCTGGTGGCGCTGGCGCTGGATCTGAGGCTGCGCATCGGTACCGGCGGTCGGGTATCGCTGGATGCGGTGATGCGCGAACTTTGGCGCCAGCATGGTCGCACCGGCATCGGCGTGGCGGAGGATGGGGTTCAGAGTGTTGCCGAGGCGCTCAGCGGCTTGAAGCTGGCGCCGTTCTTCCGCGAGGCAGTGCACGGCACGCGCGACCTGCCCTTGGCGCCGCTCTTGCGCCAGGCCGGCGTGCAACTGCGCTGGGAGGCGGAGAGCAAGACGCCGGCCCTGGGCGTCAAGCTCGCCGGAGACGGCGCCGAAGCCAAGCTGGCGGCAGTCTTCGACGGTGGCGCGGCGCAGCAGGCCGGGCTCTCGGCAGGCGATATGCTGGTGGCGGTCAATGGCCTGCGCGTCACCCGCGAGAATCTGGACAAGCTGCTCGGGCGCTGTCGCGCCGGCGAAACGGTTGAAATCCACGCCTTCCGCCGCGACGAGCTGATGTGCTTCAAGGCAGTGCTGCAGCCTGCGCCGAAGGACAGCTGCAAACTCGAACTGGTCGCGAAGCCCGCAGCGGCGGCGCAGCGGCTGCGCCGGGCGTGGCTGGGGGTGTGAGTCGCGGGCGGGGCGAAGCGAGGTTGCAGGCGGTATCCAACGTGCAGGCGATGCCATTGCCGGCGCCGGCCCGGATTCCTGTCAGGCGCCGGGCGGCATCGTGGCCGCAACCGAGGCTGCGCAACAGGCAATCGTCGACTTCGCGGCACGATCCGGCAATATTGCTGCATCGTCCAACCCGATTCGTCCGTCACGGTTATTCCACTTGCCCCCGCAGGAAGGGACCAATGACCGAGGTCGAACGGCTTTGATCGAGAAGTGGCATGAACCGCCCGCGGAGTGTTTGGCGCACCACGGCCAGAGGACGCGCGAGCGCTGCCACGCAACACATCAGGAGTGAAGGTCGTGGAACACGTGATTCAGTTGCATATCGAGAAACTACCCGAGGGCGTATACCTCGCCACGAGCGAAGAGGTGCAGGGCCTGGTGGCACAAGGCCGCACGATCCAGGAGACCATCGAGATTGCGCGCGACGTGGCGAAGAAGTTGATTGAAGCCCAGTCCGATACCAACAAGGTGCCGCTGCCACCAGCGCGCGAGGCGTTCGATTACCCGCTGATCGTGGCGACCTGATGGGGCGGCTGGCAGGGTTCAGCTACCGCGAGATCGTCTGCTCACGGAAAATCTAAGGCGACTCCGGCCCCTTTTCGCTTGCGCACTGGGGAAGTACGCGACTACGAAGAAGGGCCGCGCTAGCGGCAAAGGGTGAAGCCATGAAGGATCACTACGATTTCAGCAAAGGCGAGCGGGGCAAGTTCTATCGGGCGGATGCGGTTTTCCGCTTGCCGGTCTATCTCGAGGAAGATGTTCAGTCCTGTCTGGCGGCCAAGGCTGACGCCCGTGGCATCGAGCTGTCGGAGCTGGTCAATCAGTTGCTCAAGAAGGACATCGAACTCATCGAGGCAGCGAAGTAAGCTCCGGCATTGCCCGGACACCGCCGTTTGCACAATGCGAGCGGCGGGGCCGGCGGTCCAGGTCTGGCGGTATTTTCCCGCTGCAGTGGTGTAGTCGTAGGCATCCCCCCGATCGTGAGACTGCTGCGCTTACCGGTGGCAGCATCCGGCGGAATACGCAGAGCTATTCCGACCTGCGCGGTGGCGATGCGAGAAGAATAAGTCGAGCCTGGCCGGTTTAGCCGTGTTGTCCCTGGTCGTACTGGAAACTGATGCTCTGGGCGGTGACACTCGTGCCGGTGTAGCTCACCGCCGTCTCCCGATTGAGGGCGTCGTAGCTGTAGGTGGCGGTCGCCGCGCGCGCGTCTTGTTACTCGTGGCCCGCGCGGGTCTTCACGATGGAGTGATTCGCGCGAGGTTGGTAAGTGGGCAAGGCAACACAGAAATGTCGACTTCGCGGCCCGATTTCGGCAACATAGCCTCGTCGGCCCATTCAAGTTACTCGCTGCGGCTGTTCCATGAAGACGTGCGCTTGTCAATGACAACGGTCGCGCCCCATCCGGCGTTGGCTGCCGAACTGATTAAAATGTTGCCGGAGCCCGCGGCTTCCGCGTGAACGTTGCAGATGGAGCGGCATGGACGAACCAGAACTGGACATCCTCTGGGACCCGGCCAAGGGACAGGCGAACATTGCCAAGCATGGCGTGACCTTTGCGGAAGCCGCCACTGTCCTGACTGATCCGCTGGCGCTCACAGTCTTCGATGCGGAGCATAGCGAAACCGAAGAGCGTTGGTTTACGCTCGGCATGGCGAGCCAGGGCAAGCTGCTGGCGGTGTCGCACACCTTCCAGCCCACCGGGCCGACGAGCGCTCGGGTGCGCATCATTTCGGCGCGGCAGGCGACGCGCCGTGAGCGTGAGCAGTATGAGAACGAACCACGATAGGTGATACGATGAGCCACACTCCCACCTCAGACGATGCCGACATGCCCGCCGAGATCGATTTCTCCGGCGGCACGCGCGGCAAGTTTTTCCGGCCCGGGGCGAAGCTCAACCTGCCGGTGTATCTGGATGACCAGGTGCAAGCCCGGCTTGCCGCACTGGCCAATGCCAAGGGCGTGGATCTGTCTGCGCTGGTCAATGACCTGCTACGGAAGGATCTCGAACTCATCGAAATGGCGCGTTAGTCGGCGCCGGCCGGGCGCACTTCGGTGCCGTCCGCCACGTTTGTGATGTGTGCGGCGTTGTAAGCGTGGTTGCGGGCGTGAGTCGCCCGTCGGCGTCGAAGCTGCGGGTATGCGCCGTGGCGTTGCCCCAGCGCCAGGCGTTCGGCGCGCCGAAGGGGTGGTAGGCGAGGGAATCGAGCACCACGGCGCCGTCCCAGACCAATGAAGCAACCCGTCCGCCGGCGTAGGTCAGCATCAGCGTCTTGCCCGAGGGGTAGGTGAGGCTCGTCAGTTGCCCCGCCGGGCTGTAGCCGTGGCTGAGCGTGAGCGTCACCGAGCTTGGCGTCACGCCGCTCGGGGCGCTGGTGGTCTGGCTTTTCGTGAGCACGCGCCCCTGGGCGCTGTAGCTAAGCGTGGTGCTGCCCGAGGGATCGGTGAAGCCGGTGAGCCGGCCGACGCCGTTCTGCCCCTGGTCGTACTGGAAACTCAAGCTCTGGGCGCTGAAGCCGGTGCCGGTGTAGCTCACCGCCGTCACCCGATTGAGGGCGTCGTAGCTGTAGGTGGCGGTCACGGCGCGGGCGTCTTTGGAAGTTTTCAGGTTGCCGGCGGCATCGTAGGTGTTGTTGGTCGTGCCGGCATCGGGGCTGACCACCTTCGTCACAGTGCCCAGGCCGGAGACGGTGTAGGTGGTGACGAGCCCGCGCGGGTCGGTCACTTGGGTCACCCGGTCCTGGCCGTTGTAGGCGAGCTGCGTCACCCCGCCTGCCGGGTCGGTCAGGCGCACCAGGCGGTTGAGGGCGTCGAACCCCTGGGTGCGGGTGTGGGCGAGGGGGTCGGTGGCCGTGGTGAGATTGCCGGTGGCGTCGTAGCCATAGCCGCTCGCCTGCCCCGTCGCACCGAGGTCGGTCTGCAGCCGGCTCAGGGCATCGTAGGCGTGGGCGCGTGTTTGCGCCAGCGCGCCCTGCGGGTCGAAGGCTTCTTCCTTCACCCGGTTGCCCAGGGCATCGAGGGTGAAGACCAGGCGGTTGCCCCGGGCGTCGGTGATCGCCGTCAGCCGCTGGGCGGCATCGTAGGTATAGGCGAGAAAGCTGCCATCGGGCAGGCTCGCCTGGGTGAGCTGGCCGACGCCGTCGTAGCTGTAGGTGGTGGTTTCGCTGCCCACGGTGCGGGAAGTCAGCCGGCCGCGGGCATCGTAGGAAAGTGTCGTGACCACGCCGTTGGCGTCGGTGATGGTGCGCGGCCGGCCGTGGGGGTCGTGGTCGGAAAGACTCGTGACCTGCCCCAGGGCGTTGGTGACGGACAGCAGGTTGCCGGTGGCGGCGTCGTAGGCAAAGCTGGTGCGGTCGGTGACATCGGTGCGCGGACCGTCGAGGCTGAGCACCTGGCCGAGGCTGTTGTAGGTGTAGGTCCACTTGCGCGTCGTGCCGCTCTGCGTCGCACCGAAGCCGAGCGCGCCGGTGGCATCCGTGGTGGCGCGTTCGCTGCGAGTCAGCAGGTTGCCGGCGGCATCATAGGTGAAGGTAGTCAGCCGGTTGGGTTCGGCGATCCTGAGCGGCAGGCGGTAGCTCGCGTGCCATTCGGTGCTCACGGTGCGCGCCTGGGCGCTGCCGCTCGCCTCCACGCGCCGGGTTTCCAGGTTGCGCGCCAGATCGTAGCTGTAGGTGGTGGTGACGCCGTTGAAGTCGGTGCGCGAGGCGACGTTGCCGTTGGCGTCGTAGGTGGTGGCCGCCGAGGCCGGGCCGCAGCCGGCGCCGGCGGGCTGGGAGAGGCTGGTGTTCTTGACCACGCCGAGAATGGTCTGGAAACCGTAGGTGCGGGCACTGCCCAGGGCATCGGTGACGGTGGTCGAGCCGTCGGCGTTGTAGGTTAGCGCCACGCGCTGGGCGCCGCCGGCGTGTTCGCTGACGATTGCCCGGCCCTGGGCATCGTACTGGTAGGTGGCGAAGCGCACGCCGTTTTCGTCGGTGATGCCGGTGAGCGCGTTGGGCAGATTCGCCCCGCCGGTGTGCTCGGGTTCGTTGTAGTGATAGGTGCGCACCGTGCCGTCGGGGTAGGTGACGGAGGTGAGGTTGTTCGCCCCGGCCGGCCCGGAGGGGCCGTCGTATTCGTACTGGTACAGGCCGCCGGCGGGGTCGGTCATTTTGACGATGCGGCTGGAAGCATCGTAGGCGAAGTTCAACTGACGGCCGAAGGGGTCGGTGACACAGAGCAGCTTGCCGGGCACAACGGGAGCCGCGGCACCCGGTACGCCGGCACAGGCCGGCGCAAGATAGCCGTTGGCATTCGGGGTTGTGCCGAACAGAATGCCGCCGGCGCCGTCACTGTGGGAGAGCTTGTGTGTCATTCCACCGCGATGGGTGATCTTCAGCAGGCGACCCGCCGCGTCGTATTCCTCCACGGAGTCGTCGGCCGCTACCGTGTAGCGCCAGCCGGTCAGATTGCCCGCACTGTCGGTCAGCCGTACCACCCTATCGTTGACGTCCGAATCCGCCATCCATGCTCCGTCCGACAGCGTGAAGAAGTACGTCTTGCCGTCGGGCCGATCGGCATACGCGGACGAAATGACGCTAGTTGCCATCAATCGAACGGTGCGATCGTAGGAATGCCGCCACCGGCTGCCGAAGCTGCCTGTCGCCAGCGGCGCTTGGCTGTTGTAACTGCGGTAAAGACTTGCCCCGCCGAGCGCGGGGCTTGCGTATTCCATCTCAAGCGCGAACTTGCTCTTGACCGCGATGTTGATCGGATTTCCCGTGCACGCACTGCGATCGGGTGTGCCGATGTTCTTGGCTATTGTGGGTGACCCACTGGAGCTGTCGTACGGAATGCAGCCAGTTCCAGCCCACAAGGAGTAGTTGCTTGGACAAAAAGCGCCTTTCGCCAAGGCGGAGGGATACCACTGATTGCAGGGGCTGTAGTAGGGCACACAATGGTTGATGACATTCCATCCATCGGCTTCAAGCGAGGCAATGGCCGGGTCATCCGCGGCGCAGCGGGTGCGCACGGTCACCGAGATAAAGTTATACGTGATGCCATACGAGCCGAGGGGAATCGTCGCGCATGCATCGAGTAGATCCGAAAGAAAGGGAGAGCCAGGCGGCGCGGCAACTACGGGGGCAATGTTGACTTGTCCCGACCACGCGAAATCAACTACGAGCGATTGAACAACGAATACCGTGACGAATGCTGCGTGCTTGATTGATGTTCTTCCCCACGGCTGCCGCACGGCGGCAGGCCGCGACCATCCGTTCTTCATTGCTTCTCCCTGACCGTTGCCGCGCCATTGCCGAAAAGCGATATCGCTCGCCTTGTTTGCTGAAGCGTTACTGGCGCACCGCCGGCACGCTATGCCACCGGCCTTGCGATGTCAAATGGAAATTGGGTGTAGCGGCGGAAACCGCGCCCGGCACCGGTTCGCGGCGTTTTTGCCCTGAAGGTGTGCCCCCGTTCGGCGGTGCTCCGGCATGCGAAATTGATACGGAACGACGCGCGGCGCGGCCGCGGCGCGAAGTGCGCCGTGTGTGGCAGCCGGTCCGGCGCTACGACTGCAGGATCAGTAGTGGCTGAGGTGATCCGCTGTCAGAACGCCCGCGCCAGTTGCCGCGATTCGTTCGGGCCGCGGAAGATGATGGGTTGCGGCTTGGGCGCCGAGGCCTCGGCGCTCTGGGCCTTGGCGACGGCTTCTTCGACCCGGTGGTGGTGGGGCGAGAATTCGCACACCGGGTCGGCGGCGGCCGGGTCGTTGGCGAGCATGTAGGCCTGGCAGCGGCAGCCGCCGAGGTCCTTCTCCCGCTCGGGGCAGGTGCGGCAGGGTTCCTTCATCCAGCCGGTGCCGCGGAAGCGGTTGAAGCCTTCCGAGTCGTACCAGATCTCGCGCACGCCCGTCTCGCGCACGTTGGGGAAGGCGAGTCCGGGCAGCATGCGCGCGGTATGGCAGGGCAGGGCCGTGCCGTCCGGGGTGATGGTAAGGAAGACGTTGCCCCAGCCGTTCATGCATTTCTTCGGCCGCTTCTCGTAGTAGTCGGGCACGACGAAGAAAATCTTCATTTTGTCGCCCAGCTTCTTCCGCCACTCGTTGGTCACCGCCTCGGCGCGCTGGAGCTGCTCGCGCGAGGGCAGCAACTGGTCGCGGTTGACGTAGGCCCAGGAGTAAAACTGGGTGTTGGCCAGCTCGATGTATTCGGCGCCCAGCTCGTGGGCCATCTCGATGATGCGGCCGATGTGGTCGATGTTGAGCCGGTGGATGACGCAGTTCATGACCATTGGGTAGTCATGGGCCTTGATGAGATGGGCGACGCGCTGCTTTAGCTCGAAGGTTTTCGTGTGGGAGAGAAAGTCGTTCATCTCCCGCGTCGAGTCCTGGAAGGAAAGCTGGATGTGGTCCAGCCCGGCTTCCTTGAGTGCGCCGATGCGCTGCTCGTTCAGGCCCACGCCGGAGGTGAGCAGATTGGTGTAGAAACCCAGCCGGTGCGCTTCGGCCACCAGCACTTCGAGGTCGTCGCGCAGCATCGGCTCGCCGCCGGAGAAGCCGCACTGCACCGAGCCGATCGCCCGCGCCTGGCGCAGCACGCGCAGCCAGTCGTCGGTGGCCAGCTCCTGCTCGTGGCGGGCGAAGTCCACCGGGTTGTAGCAGAAGGCGCAGTGCAGCGGGCAGCGGTAGGTCAGCTCGGCCAGCAGCCACAGGGGCGGGCCGGGGCGTGGGTTGGCCGGCTGGTGAGCCGTCTGCTCTGCCAGGCCTTCCTGGGGTGTGGCGATGGAAAGGGAGGTGATTTCGTCCATTCGTATGGGATGCTTTCGTCGCGCGCGAGTCGTCAGCCGATGGCACATCGCCCGGTGGGTACGGCCTGCGGCCTACCCACCCTGCGGGGCTGATCGATCAGGTCAGTTCCACCCATTTCTGTTTCGCCGCGATGTCGAGGAAGGCGGCGACATCGTCCTTGAGTCCGGTGGTTTCGAAACTGCGCTCGAGATCGGCGACGATCTCGCCGACATCGCGCGTGCCGTCGCAGCGCTTGAGGATCTCGCCGGCGCTCTGGTTCAGCTTCACCATGCCTTCCGGGTAGAGCAGGACGTGGCACTGCTGCGCCTCCTCCCACTGCAGGCGGAACAGCCGGTTCAGGCGCGGGCGCGCGTCTGCGACGACCGCGGTGCTCATGGCTTCAGTCCGTATTTGATCTGCATGGCATCGAGCATGCTCCACAGGATGTCCAGCTTGAACTGCAGAATTTCCAGGGCGCGGTTCTGCAGCGCGCGGGTGTCGAAGTAGTCTAGCGTCACTGCCAGACCCTGCTCGACGTCGCGCCGTGCCTGGGTGACGCGATTGCGGAAATACTGCAGCCCGCTCGATTCGATCCACGGGTAGTGCTCCGGCCAGGTGGCCAGCCGCTCCTTGTGGATGGTGGGGGCGAACAGCTCGGTCAGCGAGGCGCACACCGCCTCCTGCCACGGCCGCTGGCGGGCGAAGTTCACGTAGGCGTCGACGGCGAAGCGCACGCCGGGAATGACGTGGCGCAGATCGGTGATCTCCTCCCGGGTGAGTCCCACGGCTTCGCCCAGGCGGATCCATGCCTCGATGCCGCCGGCATCGCTGGCGCCGCCGATCTCGTAGCCGTCGTGGTCGAGGATGCGCTGGATCCAGCCGCGGCGAATCTCGCGATCGGGGCAGTTGGCCATGATGGCGGCATCCTTGATCGGAATGGCGATCTGGTAGCAGAAGCGGTTCGCCACCCAGCCGCGGATCTGCTCCGGCGTCGCCTTGCCGGAATTGAGCATGACGTTGAAGGGGTGGTAAATGTGGTAGCCGGCGCCCTTGTCGCGCAGCTTTGCTTCGAACTCCTCGCGGGTCCAGGGCTTCTCGACTGCCTTCGGTGTATTCACAATTCGATCTCCATGCCGTCGTAGGCCACCTCGATGCCGCGGGCCATCAGCTCCTGGCGCTCGGGGCTGTCTTCATCGAGGATGGGGTTGGTGTTGTTGATGTGAATGAGGATCTTGCGCGTGCTGCGCGGCAGCTTGTCGAGCCATTCCATCATGCCGCCCGGCCCGGACTGGGGCAGGTGGCCGATGTCGCGGGCGCGCTTGGATGAGATCCCCAGCGTCACCATCTCATCGTCGGTCCAGAAGGTGCCGTCCACCATGACGCAGTCGGCCACCTTCATCTCCTCCCACACCTGCGGTTCGATCTCCGCCAGGCCGGGGGCGTAGAACAGGCGCCGGCCGCCGGCTCGCTCGCGGATGGTGACGCCGATGTTGTCGCCTTCGTGGGGATTGTCCCGATGGGGCGAGTAGGGTGCGGCCTTGCTCTTCAGCGCGATGGCGCGGAAATCGAGTTGCGGCACGGCGGGAATTTCGAAACGCTCGCCGCGGATGGGCACGGAATGCCATCGGCTGCCGCAGTAGTGCTCTAGGATGCGCAGAATCGGGTTGCCCTGGGTGAGGTCGTCGCGGACCATGTCGGTGCACCAGATCTCCAGAGGCTGGCCTTCGCGCAGCATGAACAGGCCGGTGGTGTGGTCGATCTGGCCGTCGATCAGCACCAGCGCGCGAATGCCGGTGTCGCGCAGGCTGCGCGCCGGCTGCAGCGCGGGGAAATTTCGGATCTGTGTCAGGACATCGGGCGAGGCGTTGAACAACACCCAGTCCATGCCGTCGCCGCTGACCGTGATCGAAGACTGGGTGCGCGGTCGGGCGCGGACGGTGCCGCGGCGCACGCCGTCGCAGTTGCGGCAGTTGCAGTTCCACTGCGGGAACCCGCCGCCGGCGGCGGAGCCGAGAACGCGGACGCGCATGTTCGGGAACACCTGTCAGGACACTGCAGTCCCGCCGGTGCGAGGCGAATACCGCGCCGCAGGTCCGCTATTCTCTGCTCTGTCGAACCCGCAGGCTCCGCGGCGAGAGGAGGGGCCGCGCGCGGATGACCTGGGGTAGTCCGGGTGCCGCAGCCAGGCAAGCCCCAGCCACGGCCGACGCATCAGCGCGTCGCGATGTACATCGTGATTTCAAAGCCGAAGCGCATGTCGCAGGCCTGGGGGGTTTGCCATTTCATGTCAGTCTCCTTGCAGGGGTTTGGTGTCGGCGCCGCCCTTCGGCTACGCCCCTTCGAGTCCGCGGTTGTCCGCTTCCTCGATGCGTATCCTCCTCGCTTTCGCTTCTCAACTCATGCGCGAAATCAGGAAATGCGACTAATGATTTTCATGAGAATTGTTCGCACCACGTGGATTTTCGCCTGACCGATGGTAACTTCAGGCGCGAATGGAGAAAATCGGCATCATGGCAAATGCGGACGAGCGGCTGTTCCCGCCCCTGGAACCCTACGACAACGGCCTGCTGCCGGTGGGCGACGGCCATGAGATCTACTGGGAACAGTGCGGCAACCCGGACGGGCTGCCGGTGCTGTTTTTCCACGGTGGGCCGGGCAGCGGCTGCAATGCCCGCCAGCGCCGCTTTTTTCATCCCCAGCGCTACCGCATTGTGCTCTTCGACCAGCGCGGCAGCGGACGCAGCCGGCCGCTCGGCGAAGCGGCGCACAACGCCACGGCGCATTTGCTGGCGGACATCGAGCGGCTGCGGGCGATGCTGGCGATCGACCGCTGGCTGGTGTTCGGCGGCTCCTGGGGCTCCAGCCTGGCGGTGGCCTACGCCGCGGCGCATCCGGCGGCGGTACGGGGCATGATTCTGCGCGGCATCTTCCTCACCGGGCGGCGCGATCTCGAGTGGTTCTTCCTCGGCCTGCGGGAGTTGCTGCCCGATGCCTGGCAGCGCTTCGCTGCCCTCGCGCCCAAGCGCCATCGGCGCCGCCTGCTGCAGTACTACGCACGCCGGCTGGCGGCGGACGATGCCGATGGTGCACTGCAGGCGGCTGCTGCCTGGTCCGATTACGAGCGCGCCGCGATCGCGGTGCTACCCGGCGATGCGCTGCCCGCGCAGACGCCCGGACCGGCGCTGGTCGCCAAGTACCGCGTCCAGGCGCACTATCTCGCCCGTCAGTGCTTTCTCGGCGAGACGACGCTGCTGCGGCTCGCCGCCGGCTGCCGCGGCATTCCGACGGCCATCCTGCATGGGCGGCTGGATCTGGTGTGCCGGCCGGTCAACGCGTTGCGACTGCAGCGCGCCATTTCTGGGTCGCGGCTGCGCTTTGTCGCCGGCGCCGGTCACAGCCCCTTCGACGAGCCGATGGCGGCCGCCTTGGTGGAGGCGACGAATCACTTCGCCGATCACGGCAGCTTTGCCGGCTGGGGGAAGCGTCTGTGAGCCTGCGGCTGCAAATCAACTTGCTGATCACGGCGATCATGCTGCTGGTGGTCGCCGGCGTAGCCTACCTCGAAGTGGACCATGCCCGCCGCCAGGTGAAGGAGGAGACGGATGCTTCGACCCGCGTCGCCCGGCAGCTTCTTGGACACGTCGCCAGTACCTACGAGGAGGCCGATCTGCGCTTCCTGGCCGTGTTCCTGCAACGCCTGGGGCGGGTGCGCGGCAACGAGATCATGCTCTTCGATGCCGACGGCAAGATGCTTCATCATTCGCCGCCTTCGCCGTACAAGGCGGGGCGCGATGCACCGGCGTGGTTTTCGACCCTGATCGCGCCGCACGCCGAGAAGATGACCATGGCGGTAGCGCAGGGCAAGCTGGTCATCGAGCCCAACTTTTCGCGCTCGGTGCTCGACAGCTGGGACGATCTGCGCCTGTTACTCGCCGTCGCCGGCGTACTGTTCGTGGTGGTCAACGCCGTGGCGTTCTGGATCACGGGACGGGCCTTGAAACCCCTGCAGGATGTGGTGCACGGTCTGGAGCGATTGGGGCAGGGCGACTATGCGACGCGGCTGGCACCCATGCGCGGGCGCGAAGTGCAGCTGATCAGCGATACTTTCAACCGCATGGCGCAGGCGGTGGAGGAGAGCATCACGGTCAAGCGCGACGCGCAGCGCGCCGCGCGGGAGCTTGCCGACAACCGCGAACTGACGCAGCTGATCCAGGCGAGCATCGAAGAGGAGCGGCGCACCATCGCGCGCGAGCTCCACGACGAGATCGGCCAGTCGGTCACGGCCATCAAGAGCCTGGCGCTTTCCATCGCCCAGCGCAACCAGGACAAGGACGAGACGACGGAACGTACGGCGCGGCTGGTCGTCGACACTGCGGGCCGCATCTACGAGGTCATGCATCACATCATCCCGCGCCTGCGCCCGCTGGCGCTGGACAATCTCGGCCTGGGCGATGCGCTGGCCGATCTCGCCAACGACTGGCGCATGCATCATCCCGGTGTCGAGTTCGTGCTCGATGCCGCATCGCTGCCCGACGATCTCGGCGACACCGTTAAAATCAGTGCCTACCGCATCGTGCAGGAAGGCGTCACCAATGCCATCCGCCACGCGCAGCCGCGGCGCATTGCCGTGCGCGTCCGGGCGGAGGAGGGAACGCTGCAGATCTGCGTCAGCGACGACGGCAAAGGTCTTGCCGCCGGCTGGGATCGCCCGGGGCATTTCGGCCTGCGCGGCATGCGCGAGCGGGCACAGGCGCTGGGTGGCGAACTTGCCCTGGAGAACCTGGCCGAAGGCGGGCTGCGCGTTAGCGCGCGTTTGCCGATTGCATGAGAGACGATACTGACCTATGGCGACGAAAATAGGTGTCATGCTGGCCGACGACCACGCGGTGGTGCGCATGGGCTTCCGCCTGCTGCTGGAGGCAACGCCGGACATCCGCGTCGTGGCGGAGGCGGAAAGCGGCGAGGAAGCGTACCGGCTTTTTTCGGACGTCAAACCCGATGTCGTCGTGATGGACCTGGCCATGCCAGGTATCGGTGGCATCGAGGCGGTCAACCGCATCCTGGCGCGCGAACGCGGCGCGCGTATCCTGGTGCTGTCTGCCCACGAAGATACCAGCCACACCAAACGCGTGCTCAAGGCCGGCGCCCTGGGCTACCTGTCCAAGCGCAGCGCGCCGGAGGCCCTGATCGACGCCGTGCGCGAAGTCGCCGCCGGGCGCATGTATCTCGACCCGGCGATCGCCCAGCGCATGGCGGTGGAGCAGGTGTCCGGGGCGCAGCAGCCGGTGGATATCCTGTCCGAGCGCGAGTTCGAGGTGTTCCTGCATCTGGCACGCGGCTCGTCGGTGAACCAGATCGCCGATGTACTGGCGCTCAGCCCGCGCACGGTCGGCACGCATCTCTACAACATCAAGCAGAAACTGGGCGCGACCAACCAGGCAGAGCTGACGCTGCTGGCGGTGCGCTGCGGCCTGATCGACGCGTAGTCGCGGCCGCCTCGCCGCGGGCACAGGCGCACGCGGATAGCGCGCAGGCCCAAATGGTTCGTCGCATTGCCCGCGCATGCCGAGTGCATTTGTATGCACATGTCATGGCCAGGCTACCGCGCCGCTGTTCTTCAACCATCATGTATTGACCATGGTCAATACGCCGCCCCACGGCTGTGGTAAATAGGCAGCATCCGGCGGCAACGGTGGCAGCAACGCTTGCTCTCCGTTGCCCGACACCGGGGAGGAGGTGAGCGTCATGACCACGATCGTTGTGCTTGCGCTGATCGCCACCGCAGTATCCCTGATCATGGGGATTTACTCCATGTCGCGGGGCGGCGAGTTCGACCGACTGCATAGCACGCAATACATGGCATTGCGCGTCGGCTCGCAAGCGGCTGCGTTCCTGTTGTTGTTGCTGGCGCTGTTTCTGACCGTCGCCTGAGCGGCGGTCGTCCGGAAGGCTCAAGGCGCAAGTGCTGCGCCGGAGGGGGGTGTTGTGCCGGTCCGGCCCCGGAATGTTTGCGGGGAACCGGTGGTGCAACGAAGACAGGGGGCATCTGCCCCCTGTTTGTTTTTCATCGTGGCCGCGTGCGGCGCGGCATCGCCGCGGTTAGTTCACCTTCGCCTTGTTGCGCAGGTCGAGGATATGCTTCTCCACCATCTGCTGCTGCAGCCGCTGCTGAATCTGCGGCCTGACCTCGTCCAGCGACGGCATCTTGAGGTCGCGCACGTCGTCGAGCTGGATGACGTGATAGCCGAAATCGGTCTTCACCGGCGCGTCCGTGTACTTGCCTTTTTCCAGCTTGGCTAGCGCCTCGGCGAACGGTTTGACGAAATTGGCCGGCGTGCTCCATCCCAGGTCGCCGCCGCGCTCCTTGGAGCCGGGGTCCTTGGATTGCTTGGCCAGTTCCTCAAATTTCTCGCCCTTCTTCAGCTTGCCGAGGATGTCCTTCGCCTCGTCCTCCTTCTCGACGAGGATGTGGCGCGCCTTGTATTCCTTGTTGCCGACCGCCTTGTTGATGCCTTCGTATTCCTTCTTGATGTCGGCATCGCTGATCGGCGCGGACTTGATGTAATCCTGCAGATAGGCGCGGATCAGCACCGCCTGGCGTGCCAGTTCCATCTGGCCGATGATCTCGGGCTTCTTCTCCAGGCCCTTGCTCTTGGCTGCCTGCGACAGGATCTCCCGCCGCACCAATTCCTCCTTGACCTGCTGGCGCAGCGGCTCGGAGTCGGGCATTCCCTGCGCTTTCTGCTCTCCGATGAGCGCATCGGCGCGATTCTGGGGAATCGCCGTGCCATTGACGGTGGCGACGGGCTTGCCGGCGCCCTGGGCCAGGACGGCCTGGGGCAGGAATGCGGCGCACAGCAATAGAACAATGCGACTGGGGTATCGTTTCATCACGTTTCCTTGTCGAGACAGAAATCGGAATGCCGACCCGAACGCCGAATACCGGCGGGATCAGCGGTTTTCGTCGGGCGTCAAAGCGATGATGCTAAGGGCATGGACCTCGCGACGCATCAGGTCACCGAGCGTTTCGTAGATCAGCCGGTGACGCTCGAGCGTGCGCTTGCCACCAAACTGCGGCGAGACGATCTTCAGCCGGTAATGCCCGCCGCCACCCCTGGCACCCTCGTGGCCGGCGTGCTTTGCGCTGTCGTCGATGATCTCCACGAGCAGCGGCTGCAGCGCGGCGAGCCGCTCGCGCATCGCTTGCGGCGCATCCATCAGGGCAGTGTTTTCCTGAATGGCTTCGCCTGCGCGCGGACGAAGACGCCGTCGATGACGTAGGGATCGGCGTCGAGCCAAGCCTGGGCATCGGCGAGCGAGTCGAACTCGGCGACGATCAGGCTGCCGGAAAAACCGGCCGGCCCGGGCTCCGGCGAGTCGATCGCGGGAAACGGCCCGGCCATCACCAGGCGCCCAGCCGCCTGAAGCTCCTTGAGCCGCTCGACATGGGCCGGGCGCGCCGCCATTCGGCGATCCAGGGAATTCGGCGCGTCCTCGCCGATGAGCGCATAGAGCATCAGCCCTGCTCCTCGATGTGCTTGGCCAGGAACATGCCCTGCGCGACCACGAATGCCAGCATCAGACCCATGCCGCCGAACAGCTTGAAGTTCACCCAGGTGTCCGTGGAAAAGCTGTAGGCAACGAACAGATTGAGGAAGCCCATGACGGTGAAGAATCCTATCCATGCGGCATTTAGCTGGCTCCACACCGCCTCGGGCAGCCTGATCTGCTCCGCCAGCAGGCTGCGGATGAGGTTCTTCTTCAGCAGCACCGCCGACAACAGCAGCGTCGAGCCGAACAGCCAGTACAGAACGGTCGGCTTCCACTTGATGAAAGTTTCATCCTGGAAGATCAACGTTGCCCCGCCGAAAAGGATGATGATCACCAGGCTCACCCAGAGCATGGTATCGACCTTGCGCCCGCGAGCGAGCAGCCAGCCGACCTGGGCGAACGTGGCGACGATGGCCACCGCTGTGGCGAGCAGGATCGGCGCTTGCGCCTGGGATACCGCGCCACCCATGACAACACCACCGAGCAGATTGTTGGCGAGCTGAAACGCGTCCGCCGGGTTGCTTTCGGAAATCTTGAAGGTGGCGAAGAAAAGGATGACCGGGAAGAGGTCGAAGAGAAACTTCATGCCCGCGCATTATCCCCGTTTCGGGCGGGGCTGTCCAATGCGCCCGGCCGGGCGCCGCGCGGACGACGCCGTTCGGGCCGCAGCTTCGGCGCGAACGGCGTGCCGAACGTATTAGCGCGAGGTGTAGCCGCCGTCCACAATCAGGGCAGTACCGGTGACGAATTTCGCCTCGTCCGACGCCAGGTAAAGTACGCCGTAGGCGACGTCCTCCGGCTCGCCGAGGATGCCCAGGGGATGCATCTTGGCCATGGCATTGCGCGCCATCTCCGCATTGACGCCGCCCGCTTCGGCGATCTGGTCGTCGGCGGGATTCCAGATGAAACCGGCCATGACCACGTTCACGCGAATGCGATCGTCCGCGTAGGCCAGTGCATCGGTGCTGGTCATTATGCGCACGGCGCCTTTGGAGGCATGGAACGCCGCTGCATGGGGCGATCCGACCATGCCGTAGATCGACGATACATTGACGATGCTGCCGCCGCCCTGGTGGCGCATCACGGGAACGACGTGCTTGGTGCAGAACATTACGCCCTTGACGTTTACCGCCATCACCTCGTCCCACTGCGACTCCGTGACGGCGTCGGTAGCGTTGTCGGTGCCGCCGATGTTGGCGTTGTTCACCAGGACGTCGACCCCCCCGAAGTGGCCCGCCACCTCGCCCACGACCCGGCTGACTTCCGATTCCCGGCGAACGTCCAGATGCCAGTAGCGCGCCTGCCCGCCGTGTTCACGGACTTCCGCGGCGACCGCTTCGCCGGCGGCGTCCTCGACATCGACGACGGCGACTTTCGCGCCTTCCCTTGCCAGAATCAGGCAGATGGTACGACCTACGCGCTGCGCACCACCGGTGACGATTGCGACCTTCCCTTTGACGCGATCCATGACTCTCTCCCTGAGTTGTCAGAGCACAAAACCCCTTTTGTCGCTATTCTACTCTTTATGTTGCAGTGCGAAAGAGGGTTCGCGGCGGCCTGGGTCTGATGCCGCCGTGACAGTGGCCCCGGCGGCCCTTTAGAATCCATAGTAGGGCGACGGGGTGCCGGAGCGGGGGCATGAGGGCCGAGGGCGGCGAAGCACTTACGGGGGACGGCGGGGTGAAGGACGGTTCCGCCGCGCCGGCGCGAATGCGCGAGCTGGAAGCGGCACTTGCCGCGGCGCAGGCGAGTATTCGTGCGTTTCGTCGGCGCGAGGCGCTGCACGAGGCGCAGCGGCGCGTGCTCGAGCGCATTGCCGATGGTGCCCCGCTCACCGAGCTGTTCGTTGCCCTGATCGACGTGATGGAATCCCAGCTTCCCGGCATGCGCGGGTCCGTCCTGCTGGTCAATGCCGACGGTTGTACGCTGCGCCCGGCCGCCGCGCCGCGGATGCCGGCCGAGTTCGTTGAACGCCTCGAAGGCTTTCCCATTGGTCCGGCGGCCGGCTCCTGCGGCACAGCCTGTCACGGCGGCGAGACGGTGATCTGCTCGGACACGGAAACCGATCCGCTCTGGCGAGATCACCGCGATGTCGCGCGGCGCTTCGCATTGCGTGCCTGCTGGTCGAAACCGATCCTGAACGAGGTCGGTTCGGTGCTTGGTTCCTTTGCCCTGTACTGCAGCGAACCGCGTTCGCCTGACGAGGACGAGTTGGAACTCATCGACACGGCGGCGCGCCTGGCGGCCGTGGCGATCGACCGGGCCCGGACCCAGTCGGCGCTGCGGCAGAGCGAGCAGCGCCTGCGCGCCAGCTTCGAACAGTCGGCAGTCGGAATCATCGAAGCCTCGATCGACGGCCGCTTCCTGCGGGTCAATCGGAAGTTCTGCGACATCGTCGGCTATGACGAGCAGGAGTTGACCGGTCGCAGTTTTCGCGACATCACGCACCCCGACGATTTGCCGCGCAGCGTCGCGATCAAGGGTTCGCTGCTCAACGGCGATTGCGCCGAGACAGCCGGTGAAGAGAAGCGCTACCTGCGCCGCGACGGTTCCGTCGTATGGGTAAACATCTGGCGTTCAGTCGTGCGTGATGGCGACGGCCGGCCACAGTATTTCGTCGCCTCGGTCGAGGACATCACGGCGCGCAAACTGACGCAAGAAGCGCTCAGACGCCAGAGCGAGATCCTGCAAAGCACGCTGGAGAACATGAATCAGGGCATCAGCGTCGTCGATGCCGAAATGAGGCTGATCGCCCACAACCACCGCTTCATGGAACTGCTGGGCTTTCCGCCCTCCCTCGCGCGCGACGGCGTCGCCTTCGAGGAGTTCATCCGTTACAACGCCGAGCGCGGCGAATATGGACCGGGCGAGGTCGAGCAGCAGGTGCGCGAGCGCGTCCAATTGGCGCGTCAGTTCAAGCACCATCGCTTCGAGCGCATCCGGCCCAACGGTCGCGTGCTGGAGATCGACGGCACACCCCTGCCCAATGGCGGCTTCGTCACCATCTACACGGACATCACCGAGCGCAAGCAGGCGCAGCAGGCGCTGCGGCGCCAGACGGAAATTCTCGAGAGCACGCTCGAGAACATGACCCACGGCATCAGCGTTGTCGACGGCGATCTGCGGCTGGTTGCCTTCAATCGCAGATTCGTGGATCTGCTCGAGTTTCCGCCGACGCTGGTTCGCAAGGGCATGGCGTTCGAGGAACTGGCGCGCTTCAACGCGCAGCGGGGGGAATATGGTCCGGGCGACGTCGAGCAACTGGTGCGCGAGCGCGTTGAACTGGCACGCCAGTTCAAACCCCATCGCTTCGAGCGCGTTCGTCCCAACGGCCGTGTCATCGAGGTTCAGGGCAGTCCCATGCCCAATGGCGGCTTCGTCACCTCCTATACCGACGTCACCGAGCGCACACGGATGGAGAAGGCGATGCGCGACATCAACGCCGAGTTGGAACAGCGCGTGCGCGAGCGCACGGCGGCGCTGGAGACCTCGAACAAGGAGCTGGAATCGTTCAGTTACTCCGTCTCCCACGATCTGCGCGCGCCGCTGCGTGCCCTGGACGGCTTCAGCCACCTGCTCGAGGACGAGTACGGCGACCAACTGGACGAGAAGGGGCGCCAGTATCTGATGCGCATACGCCGGGCGAGCCAGCGCATGGGCATACTCATCGACGACCTCATCGACCTGGCACGCATTAGCCGGCGCGAAATGGCCTGCTCGTCGGTGAACCTGACGGAGATGGCCCACGCCGTGGCGCGGGATCTGTGGGAGCACTCACCGCCGCGCACCTGCGACTGGCGCATCGAACCGGCGTTGATCACCGAAGCCGATCCGGTGCTGGTGCAGGTCATGCTGGAGAATCTCCTGCGCAATGCATGGAAGTTCACCAGCCAGCGCAATGAGGCGCGCATCGAGTTCGGCGCCACGGAGCAAAACGGGGAAACCGTCTTTTTCGTGCGCGACAACGGCGCGGGCTTCGACATGGCCTACGTCGGCAAGCTGTTCGCACCGTTTCAGCGGCTTCACAGCCCGAGCCAATTTGAGGGCAGCGGCATCGGGCTGGCCATCGTCGAGCGGGTCATCCGCCGTCACGGCGGACGCGTATGGGCGGAGGGCGCCCCGGGCCGCGGCGCGACGTTCTACTTTACCCTCAGAGCACGGGCTCGCGCGGCGGGCGCAGCGCAATAGCCGTCTCGCCCGCGGCTGCGCAGCCGGTGTCGTCCACCGGCTCGTTGTCGAAAACGACATCGCCCCCCGGATAGGGCGTCGGTTGGGGCGCCAGCGCAGCGAATTCGAACAGCCGACGGTCGGCCAGGTGCGAGGGAACGACGTTCTGCAGGGCGCGAAACATCGTCTCCAGTCGCCCGGGGTGGCGCTTCTCCCATTGTTGCAGCATTTCCTTGATGGCCTGGCGCTGCAGATTCGGTTGGGAGCCGCACAGGTTGCAGGGAATGATCGGGAAGTTGCGCACGCGCGCGTAGTCCGCGAGATCCTTTTCGCGCGCGTAGGCCAGCGGCCGGATGACGATGTGTCGGCCGTCGTCGCTGACCAGCTTGGGGGGCATGCCTTTAAGCCTGCCGCCGTAGAACATGTTGAGCAGCAGCGTTTCCAGGATGTCGTCACGGTGGTGACCGAGAGCGATTTTGGTGCACCCCTGCTCGGTGGCGACGCGGTAGATGATGCCGCGACGCAAGCGCGAGCACAATCCGCAGGTGGTCTTGCCCTCCCGGATGACGCGCTTGACGACGGCATAGGTGTCCTGCGCTTCGATATGAAACGGAACGCCGCGGGCGCGCAGGTACTCGGGCAGCACGTGCTCCGGGAACCCCGGTTGCTTCTGGTCCAGATTGAAGGCGAGCAGTTCGAAGCGCACCGGTGCCGCCTCACGCAGCGCGAGCAGGATGTCGAGCAAGGCATGGCTGTCCTTGCCGCCTGACAGGCAGACCATCACCCGGTCGCCGTCCTCGATCATGTTGAATTCGGCGATGGCCGCGCCGACTGCGGCGCGCAGGCGCTTGGCGAGCTTATTCGATTCGTAGCGCAGCTTCAGGTCGCGGCGGCTGGCGGGAACGTCGGGGATCATCACGGGGCTCCTGGGCGAGCGCGCATTTTACCGCGCCGTGCCGACGCCGGCGCGGGGACAGCCTGGCTGGGAAGTTCGATCTACATTGGCTAGACTGTGCGGCCACGTTCCGTTGCAATGGGAGATGCACCGTGATCCGACTGTACCAATTCGCACCGGCCTTGGGCCTGCCCAATGCCAGCCCCTTCTGCATGAAGGTGGAGACGTGCCTGCGCATGATGGCGCTGCCATATCAGACCGTGAGCACGATGCCGATGAAGGCGCCCAAGGGCAAGCTGCCCTACATCGATGACGACGGAACCACCGTCGCCGATTCGAGCATGATTACGGAATACCTGCGCGAGAAGTACGGCGACCGCCTTGATGGCCGTCTGTCCGCCGCCGAGCGCGCCACCGCCCTGGCATTCCGGCGCATGATGGAAGAGAACCTCTACTGGGCGGTGCTCTATTCGCGCTGGTTCGAGCAGGCGGGCTGGCAGCGTACCCGCGAGGCGTTCTTCGGCAGCTTGCCGGCGCCGGCGCGCGCCATCGTCCCGTTCGTTGCCCGACGGGGGATCTGGAAGGAGTTGTATGGCCATGGCATGGGCCGGCACACACCGGAGGAGATCGCCCGCATCGGCAGCGCCGACATCACGGCACTGGCGGATTTTCTCGGCGACAAGCCCTACTTCCTGGGAGCCGAGCCGACCTCGCTGGACGCGACAGCCTATGCCTTCATTGCCAATGTGCTGCACGCCCCGGGCGATTCCACTCTCAAACGCCATGCGGCCGGCTATGCCAATCTGGGTGCCTACTGCGCGCGCATGGCGGGGCGCTACTACCCGCCGAACTAGTGCAGATGCGCCGGCCGCATGTCGCTGTCTTCGGGCATCTCGGCGTGGGCGGGCTGGCCTTCGGGATCGGGATAGAGCGGCGCGCCGCAATCGTCGCAGTACTCCAGCGGAAAGCGTTCCTCGAGCACGACGACATCGCCGACATCGCACTCGCGTAGTGCTGCCTCGATCTGGGCTGCCGTGTCGCTGGTTTCGTCCTCGGCGTCGAGCAACGGCCAGACGACGCCGTGCACCACCTGGGGCTCGTTCTTGAGCGTGAAGCCGACGCGATACTCTTCCAGGCGCTTGTCATGGAACGGCGCGATCACCGCCCGCAGACCGCTGGCCGAGACGTTGAGCGAGGTCTGCAGGTAAGACACGGAGGCGCGCAGCGAATAGGGGCGCGCCTGGCGGTCGGCATGGCGGCAGGCGGCGTGGTAGGCATCGGGCAGCAGCAACTCGGTCGCGCAGGCGGGAAACAGCGGCTCCAGGCAGCCGCCGCCCTGGGCGCGCCATTGCTGGGCGGCGTGCTCGCGCGACCCGCCGTCCTCCTGCCAGGCGAACAGCGCGCTGCCGCGCGGCGCCACAACGGCGCCGATCACGTAGCGCATATCCGAGAGGAACTGCGCCGTTTCGGCAAGGCCCTTGGTGTCGCAGGCGAAGTCGCGATTGTCCGCCGCCACTGCGGCGAGCTTGTTGGTGAGCGAGAAGGTCTCGCCGTAACTGCGCGGCAACTGGTCGGGGCTGAAAAGATAGTCCGCCAGCGCCAGGCGTGTGTTGGCGCCGAGCACGTGGGCCTGCAGCTGCACCCGCAGCGTCGCCAGGACCTGGCGCGGAATCGTGCCCGACGGGATGGAAAAGCGCGACCACGCGAGCACCGGCGAAGCGATGAGCAGGACATCGAACTCGGCGCCGTCGATGGCCATGGCGCCGCTCTCCGCGCGCGCCTCCACAAGGTCGGCAAGCGCGTCGTAGGCCCGGGCGTTGTCGCGATAGAGCTGATCGAGCGCCGCGTTCAGCGCGTCGTCGTTGCCGGCGGCGAGCAGCCGGCCGATCAGGGCATCCATCCTGGTTTCCCAGGCGCGGTCCTCGACGCGGCTGCCGGACCCGGCGAGCCCCTGGGCCAGCCAGACGAGGGTTTCGGCGTCGCGGGTAAGCCCGCCGCGGCGGGAGAAGGGGGTGCGTTTCATCGAGGTGGGCACAGTGACGAATAGCCGCCATTCTATCAATCTGCAGGCGGTAGATACATCTCACGGGCGGTCAGGCGGTCAGCGCACATCCCGGAAAAACGCCAGCGGCACCGGCAGTCCCAGTTGCCTGCAAAGCTGGATAGCGACGACACGGCCGAGGCTTCGCCACACGCCCATCTGCACGAACTTGCGCGAGTCGGTGACGACGGTGTCGTCGAGGAAGGTTGGCTGCACCTGATGCTGCAGCAGCTCGCTCAGGGCGATGTCTTCCATGCATTGCAGCGGAAAACCGCCGACGGATTGGAACAGTTCGCGTCCGACGAACATCGCCTGGTCGCCATAAAACACGCGCGTGACGCGGCAGCGGAAGTTATGCAGCCGCGAGACCATATCGAGCCGCCAGTCGGCCTCCGAAAAACGGTGATGGAAGCCGCCCCATATGCGCGGCTGCGCCTCGGCCAGCGCCTGCAGACGTCCAATGGCACCAGTGGGCAGCAGCGTGTCGGCGTGCAGAAAAAGCAGCAGGTCGCCTCGGGCCTGGCGCGCGCCCGCATTCATCTGCTGCGCGCGCCCGCGCGGCGCGTCGATCAGCTGCACGGACGGAAATGCGGCGAGAATGCGCCGGCTGTTGTCGCGGCTGCCGGCATCCACCGCGATCACTTCGAAATTGCCGTCCTGGGCGAAGAGGGCGGCGAGCGTGCGCGGAAGCGCTTTCTGCTCGTCGAGGAAAGGGATGACCACCGAAACCGTCATGGCTGGTGCAGATCTTGGAGCAGGACGAGCTCGTTGCGGATCGAATCGACGAGGGTATCGGCATCGAAGTCGTAGGCCTCGGAAAGCGCATGCTCGCTGGCAAACCACTGCGGCACATGGGACAGGTATGATTCGGCGCAGCGCGCGAGCCAAAGCGGATCGCATCGGCCGTCGGCGAGAGCCTCGCGCAGCACGCGCTGGCCGAAGGCGTGGTGGGCGCTTTCCTGCGCCAGGAACAGGCGCCGCAGGCGGCGCAGCCCGGCACCGCGGCGTTCCATACCGACGTCGAGGCGGCGCAGCAGACTCTCGCCGACATGCTCGAGCACGACCTGAGTCGCGACGATGCATTCGTAATAGTCGCCGACCGCGGCGGCGCGCTGCACTTGTTGGCGAAAGGGCTCGTAGAGGACGTCCAGGGGCTCTGGCGCGTCCGTAAGACGCCGCTGCGCCAGCTCGAAAACGCCGGCGTGCAGCTGCTCCTGGCGAACCAGGGCGCGCAGGAAACGGGCTTCGCGCCGTGTCGGCGCCAGGCGCATCTGCAGTCGGGCGAGGTGCTGCGCGAGCCGCTCGCCGGCAGCGAGCAGGCCGAAGAGCCGGGCGAGCAGCGCTTGCTGCCGCCCCGGTGCGATCGTACTCAGCGCGGTGCCGAATCCGCTATTGTCGTCGGTGCCGGTGTGTTCATGGCCCACGGCATCGTAAAGCGGGCGATGAAAGCCCGGTCGATGCTGTCTTTCCACTTCCATACCCATCGTCCCTCCCAGGAGAACGGACCCCAGTTGCCGATGGCATAGCGATCGCCGCCGCTGATCAACGCCAACGTGCGCCGCTGCGGCGCGTAGGACGCGGTGGCGGCGCCGGAGAGGGCAGCACGCAGGCTGCGCGCCAGCGGCGGGCCGGCGCGCACGGCATAGACACCCGACTTGGGGCGCGGCTGTTCGGCAATCGTGGCCACGTCGCCGGCGGCAAACACCTTGGTGTGGGACAGCGATCTCAGGTTCGTATCCACCAGGATGAAGCCGCGCTCGTCGACGCGCAGCCCCGACTCGCGCGGCCATGCCGGCGCGCTGGCGCCGGTGGCCCAGCCGATGAAGTCGGCCGCGATGCGTTGGCCGCTGCGCGTCACCAGTGTGCCAGCGTCGATGGCTGCCACGGGACTGCCGCAGCGCACCTCGATGCCTCGCGTCCTGAGCAGGTGCTCCATGCGGCGTCTCGCACCGGCGGGAAATCCCGGCAGCAGGCAGCTCATATCGCTGACGAGACAAAAACGGTCCTTCCCCGACAAAGGCACGCCACGCGCCAGCGCCAGCCGATGCTGAATCGCCAGCAGCACCTCGACGCCGGCGGCGCCGCCGCCCACCATGGCCACACGCGCCGGGCGGTCGGGGTCGGTGCCTTCGCAGAAAGCGTTGAGTTCGGCCACGAAGTGGTCGATGGGCTTGACCGTCTGGGCGTACTCGGCGACGCCGGGAATGCCGTCCGTCGATGGCCGGGAGCCCGTGTCGATGGATAACAGGTCGTAGTCGATGATCGAGCCGTCCTCGCACTTGATGCGGCTGCGTGCGGCGTCCAGGGAGGCGCACCGGGTATAGCGCAGAATGCAGCCGCAGGCGCGCGCCAGAGGCTCGAGGTCGACGCAGGCGTCGTCGTACTCATAGTGTCCGGCGATCACCCCGGGCATCATTCCCGAGTAGGGCGCCAGTCGCACCGGCGTCACCATCGTCAGCTCTACGCCTTCCATTGGCCGGCGCGCGAAGGCTTCGAGGACGAACAAGTGGGCGTGGCCGCCGCCGAGAAGCACAAGTCGTTTCATCTTGGTGGTTGCTGTGGTCCGCGGATACCGCAGATTAGCGCAGATGAATGGAAAAATGGTTCACTTCTGCTCCTCCGGGATGCTGCGCAGGCTGATGTCGCCAAACCAGGATCGCGCCGTCTCTCTCGTGTTGTCGGTGTCGGCGGCAACGATCACCGCGGTGATCGGCGGCGCGTCCTCGCCGAAGGCCTGGCGGAAATCCTCCGCCACGTTGCGTTGGACGCTTCGCCACTGCTTGAGATGCGCCATGCCGCTGTCGACGACGATCATGCGAAGGCGGTTGGTGTAAGCACTCCAAGCGGTAAAACCCGGTGCCTGTTTGTTGTCCCAGACATAGCACAGCGCTGCCACCGGGATCGGGTCGCCGTAGATGAGACGCGCCAGGCGCACTTTGGTGCGCTCGCCGAAGGGCAGTTTCGCCACATCGTAATCGAACAGGACGTAGACGCGGGCTGGGTAGTCGTCGCCCTCTTTCGTCAGCACGTCGCCCTTGTTCAGCACGTTGTCCACCCGCCAGCGCCAGGTGAGCCACGGAGTTTGGTGTGGATCGGCACGCACGGGGTAGACCAGTGCCGAAACCGAGGCGTTGGCCTCGGCCTTGAGCACCGTCCTGCCCTCAACATTGACGAGGGAGTATTCGGTCAGGTGCTCCGGTTTGCCCAAAACGTAGCGACGCCAGCCGGCCGGCAGTTCGCCGCCGGGCGCCGCCTTGGAGAAATGCCCGAGCGCAAAGTCCTGCGCTGCAGCCGGGCCACTCCACGCTCCCGCGAGGAGGAGGCTAGCCAGCAGCCTGCCGATGCATGGACGGTAACGGGAGATCATCGATGTCGATCAGCCGCTCGCCAGCGAGCCGCGCCAGATCCTCGGGACGGTCCACATCCCACCGCGGGGTAAGCTCGCGCCAGGTCCAGCTTATTTCCGCCAGCCGTGCGCGCGTCTGTGCCATGACCGCGGCGCTGCCCCAGTCGATGCCGGCGAACAGGCGCGGCTCGTGTCGGCGCAGTCCGATGAGGACGTAGCCGCCATCCTCCGCTGGCGCGATTACCGCGCGTGCGCCGTCGCGCAGGGCTGCGGCTGCGTCGTGCAGGTCGGCGACCGTGAGTGCCGGGCAATCGCTGCCAATGGCGATGGCATAGCCGCGCATGAGCGCGTGCGCCAGCGCGTGATCCATGCGTGCGCCGAGATCCGGGCCTTGTTGTGCCGCCAGCGTGACGCCGAAATCCGCGGCGCAGCGGCCGAAAAACGGATGCTCGACCGAAGGCGAGCACCACAGCTCCACCGGGCCGACGCGCGCGGCACAGGCCGTGCGCAGGGTGTGGCGTACCATGCGCGCGTGCAGTGCGGCGGCACCACGGGCGCCCAGGGCTGGAACGAGGCGCGTCTTGACGCTGCCGGCGAGCGGCGCCTTGGCGAACACCAGGATGGTCGCCTCAACGGCGCGCGCCGTCATAGCGGGCGGCGAGCTGCCGGGGGTCGGCGCCGAAGAAATGCGCCAGGCGCAACCGCCACATGAGCGCGATGGTGCGCAGCGTGCCGTGGTCTTCCCAGCGCCGACCGGAGGTGGTGATGCGGCTGCGCAGGCACAGCGGCCGGCCGAAGCCCTTGAGCGTGCGCGACAGGCGGATGTCCTCCATCAGGGCCACGTCGGGAAAGCCGCCGCAGCGGCGAAAGACCTCGGCGCGCACGAAGATGCCCTGGTCGCCGGTGGCGATACCGGTCAAGCGCGAGCGTCGGTTCATGAACCAGGCGACCACCCGCAGCAGGGGATCGCGGCCTTCGATGTCGATATCGAAACGGCCCCAGGAGCGTCCCGACTCGTTCAGACCCTGGACGATGTCATACTCGGCGTCGGCGGGCAGGCGGCAGTCCGCGTGCAGGAACAGCAACACCTCGCCTCGGGCAAGCCGCGCGCCGGCATTCATCTGGCTGGCGCGACCGCGCGGCGCTTCGAACACCCGGTCGCACAGCGGCCGGGCCAGCGCCACCGTGTCGTCGCGGCTGCCGCCGTCGACGACGATGAGTTCTACGCCCTGCTGGCGCAGCGGCGCAAGCCGCGATAGACAGGCACGGATCAGCTCGCCCTCATCGAGGACGGGCAGGATGACGGACAGCTCCGGCGCCGGCCTCATTTCTTCGCAAACAGCGAGGCGTACTTGCCGTAGCCTTCCTTCTCCAGATCGTCCGCGGGGATGAAACGCAGCGACGCCGAATTCATGCAGTAGCGCTTGCCGGTGGGTGCCGGGCCGTCGTCGAAGACGTGACCGAGGTGGGAATCGGCGTGCTTGCTGCGTATCTCGGTTCTTACCATGAACCACGAGCGGTCGGACTTCTCGACGATGTTTGCCGGCTCGATGGCACGAGTAAAGCTCGGCCAGCCGGTACCCGAATCGAACTTGTCCTGGGAGCTGAACAGCGGCTCGCCCGAGACGATGTCGACATAGATACCGGACTTCTTGTTGTCCCAATAGGCGTTATGAAACGGCCTTTCCGTACCTTCCTTCTGCGTGACGCGGAACTGCTCGTCGGTCAGCTTGCGCTTGAGTTCCTGTTCGCTCGGCTTTTTGAATCCCGCCGCATCCCATGCCATGGCGTTGCTCCATCCAACAAAGACCATTGTAATGACTGCCAACCACTTCATAAGTTCTCTACTCCGTCGTCTCGGGCTCACCCGCACGCGCAAGCAGACCGGCGCCGAGGCGAAAAGCTTGCATCGGCCGTCTCATCCCAGAAAGCAGTAATCCGCAGGTTTCGCAAACTCGCATGAGGAATTCAGAGGCTTGCTTTCTTCCGGTCGGTCACGGCGTTGGTTACGCCGGACGTTCCGACAACCTCCTGATCCGCTCCGGGAGTATCCGTGTTCATTTGCGACATCTGCAGATTCCATGATCATTTCACGTCGTTCAGTCCCCAATTGTAGTCAAGGAATTTTACCGACGCCTTCTGCTCGCGGATCGCGGCCTGCTCCTCGGGCTTGTCGGCGAGCTGGGCGGCGTACTTGGCGAAGAACTGGGGCAGCGCCGTGTAGCCTTTCCAGCCGCGGCCGAAGTCCTTGCCGTACCAGTCGAATATGCTGGACACCTCCAGCGCCTGGTTCTGGGCGTTGTAGCGGTTGCGCGAGCGGTCGGCGAGGAAGCGCACGGTCTGCTCCTCCAGTTGGGCGTCGAGCCGGGTGGCGACGAAGGCCTCCTCGCGCAGCATCGGGCAGCCGATGGAGGCGCAATTGACGGCGAAATGGATGCGTGGGTCATCGTAGGCGCCCGGCGCGCGGATGGTGTCGTGCTCGATGTTGTCCAGGTGCATCTCGCGGCCGAACAGCTTGAAGAACTTGTCCTTCCACGGATTGCCGACGAAGGTGCCGAAGTCGCGGATGGATTTCAGGTTCGGATAGCGCGTCAGGATCTTCTCGATGGTGAAGGCGTTGTAGGCGTTGATCAGGAAGGCGAGCTGTTGCTCCTTGCTCCAACCCTTGAATTCCTGCTCCGTGACGGCGGACAGGCTCTCCAGATAGGTCTTGAGCTGAGACCGGTCCTGAGCAAATCCGGCATAGCGTGCCTGCGAGGCCTTGCCGCCGTCCTTGACCGCGAGATGCTTCTTGAGCAGTTCGGTCCATGCCTTATGTTCGTGATCGAAGGCCGAATGTGCTGCCATCATGGGCAGCAGCGTCAGCACCAGGGCGAACAGCAGTTTTCTCATTGTTGGGTCTCCAGTTGCGCCGAACGTCCGTCGGAGGGGCCACGCATCCAAGCGTGGTAACGTTCCACCCACTGGAGCAGCTTCTGCGGCGCGTGGGCCCGCTTCCAGTTGCCGGCGGCATATTTGTTGGCTTCGGCCAGCGTCGGGTAGATATGGATGGTGCCGAGAATCTTGTTCAGGCCGATGCCGTGGCGCATCGCCGCGACGTACTCGGCAATCAGGTCGCCGGCATGCTCGCCGACGATGGTTACGCCCAGGATCTTGTCCTTGCCCGGCGCGGTCAGCACCTTGACCATACCATGTGCTTCCTCATCGGCGATGGCACGGTCCAGGTCGTCGATGCCGTATTCGGTCACCTCGTAGGCGATGTTCTTCTCCTTCGCTTCGGTCTCGTTCAGGCCGACGCGCGCCACCTCCGGGTCGGTGAACGTGGCCCAGGGAATCACCGAGTAGTCGGCCTTGAACATCTTGAACCGGCCGAACAGGGCATTGACGGCGGCATACCAGGCCTGGTGCGCGGCGGTATGGGTGAACTGGTACGGCCCGGCGACGTCTCCGCAGGCGTAGATGTTGGGGTAGAGCGTCTGCAGATACTCGTTCGTTTCCACGGTGCGTGCGCGGGTGGTGGGAATGCCCAGTTCCTCCAGTCCATAGCCGGTGGTGTTGGCGACGCGGCCGACGGCGCACAGTAGCGCGTCGAAGGCGATGCGCACGTCCTTGCCGTCGCACTCGGCGATGAGGATCTTTTCGCCGTTGTCCACCAAAAACTGCTTGGCCTTGTGGTTGACCAGGACGTTTATGCCTTCCTCACGGAAGCGCTTTGCCACCAGTTCGGAGACCTCCGGATCCTCGCGAATGAGGATGCGCGGCAGCATTTCCACCTGCGTCACCTGGGCGCCCAGGCGGGCAAAGCACTGGGTGAGCTCCGAGCCGATGGGTCCGCCGCCGAGCACTACCAGCCGTTTTGGAAGCTGGCGCAGCGACCAGACGTTGTCTGAGGTGTAGTAGCCGACGTCGTCGATCCCGGGGATCGGCGGTACGAACGGCCGCGCGCCGGCGGCGATGACGATGGCACGAGTGGTGAGGGTGCGGGCGCCTTTTCCGTTTTTAACCTCCACCGTGTAGGGCGAGGTGATCTTTGCCTCGCCCTCGATGCATTCCACGCCCAGGCCGGTGTAGCGCTCGACTGAATCGTGGGGCTCGACGGTCTTGACGACGCGCTGCACGCGCTCCATGACATCGGCGAAATCGAAAGAGGCGGAGGCCTCGCGGATGCCGAACTCCTTCGCCCGCCGGATATGGGACAGCAGCTTGGCCGAACGGATCAGCGCCTTGGACGGCACGCAGCCGGTATTGAGGCAGTCGCCACCCATGCGGTGCTTCTCGATCAGGGTAACCTTGGCCTTCACGGCGGCGGCGATGTAGGCCGATACCAGCCCTGCGGAACCGGCGCCAATGACCACGAGATTGCGATCGAAGCTCGCCGGACGCGGCCACTTCCCGAGCACCTTGCGCGCCCTGATGACGGCGACGATCTTCTTCGCCACCAGCGGAAAGATGCCCAACAGGGCGAAGGACAACAGCAGCGCCGGCGAGAGGATACCTTTCAAGGATTCGATCCTGGCGATCTGCGTACCAGCATTGACGTAGACGATGGTGCCGAGCAGCATGCCCACCTGGCTCACCCAGTAAAAGGTGCGCGTGGCGATGGGCGTCAGACCCATGACCAGGTTGATGACAAAGAAGGGAAACAGCGGCACCAGGCGCAGGGTGAAAAGATAGAACGCGCCGTCCTTCGCCACGCCTTCGTTGATCGCTTTGAGCTTGTCGCCGAACTTGCCCTGCACCCAGTCGCGCAGCAGGAAGCGCGAAGTAAGGAAGGCCAGCGTGGCGCCGATGGAGGAGGCGAAGGAGACGAGGACCGTGCCCCACAGCAGTCCGAAGATAGCCCCAGCCACCAGGGTCATGATCGCCGCCCCAGGCAGGGACAGCGCTGTCACCGCGACATAGACTGCGAAAAAGATTGCCGCCGTCTGCGCCGGGTTGGCCTGGAAGTAGGCCGTGATCGCTGCCTGCTGAGACTTGAAGTAGTCCAGGCTGAAGTACTGCCCCAGGTCGAAGGCGAAGAACGCCGCGACCAAGGTGGCGACGACGACCAATACCGCGATTCTGCTTGTTTTCATGAATCCCTCCGGGTTGCGCATGCCTGGCGGCGGTTCCGGCGGATTCGACTGCCGGCCGCACGGTAATGGTTACATGAGCATATACGTTGCCGTCCGGCGCTCGGATGCATGCCTTGCGGCAGGACGGGCAGCTCCGGCGCAGGGGGCGCCGCGCTCGACCGTTGCCGCTGCCCGCCCGTACTCCGCCAAAAGACCGCCTCATTCAGCTTAGTCTTACATCGCCGAACAGTAAATTGGGCCGGCGATGCAGGCGCGGGGCAATGCATCCCGGCAACGGAGCATTCCCTATCGCTCGTCATTCGACAGCCGCGCCAGCGCTGCCTCGAGCTGCGCGATGCGGGCCTCATAGGCTTGCGCCCTGCGCGCCACTTCCGCGGCCGGGATCATCCGCGGAATATGCTGGGGACAGTTGCCATCCCAGGCCTCGACCCGGAACAGGATGACGCGCTCCGGGGTAGCCTTGTAGCCCGCCGGCATGAGGCGCGACTGGATCTCGTCGTCACCCTCGATGACGCTTGCCCTGCCCCATATCTTGATCCGTTGCTGATGCTCGTAGTCCATGAGAAAGAGGAAGGCGCGATTGTTCTCTCTCAAATTTCCGGCCGTGATGTACTGCCGGTTGCCCCGGTAGTCGGCGAAGCCCAGGGTTCGCTCGTCCAACACGTGCAGAAATCCCCTCGGCCCGCCGCGGTGCTGGATGTAGGGTTGCCCCTGGGCGTTGGCGGTCGCCAGGTACGCGCTATCCCGCTCGGCGATGAACGCCGCGAGTTGCGGCGTGATCCGGTCCGGCCAGCCGCCGCGCCGTTCCAGCCGGGCATAGGCCGCACGCGAGCCGAGGCGCGTCTGGATCGCCTTGACGGCCGGTGTGAAGGCAATCTCGATAGTGGTGGACTTCGACATGGTTATCCTTTGTAGTTGGGGGCCGTTGCCGGCGGGAATCGCTGACTCCCGCCGGTGCGAGGCGAATCAACGATTCAGTTCCGGCCAGTGCCGATTGGCTTTGGCGATGTAGCCTTCGGCGTTCTTGGCGAAGGTCGCGTTGATGTCGGCGTTGAAGTTCAGGTACAGCTTGTCGTCGACGATCTTCCAACCGTTAACCGGGTCGATGTCGAACAGCTTTCCCTGAGAGACGCCCCAGGAGCAGAAGCCGCCGTATTGCGGTGCGTACCGCTGCGGGTTGGCGGCGAACAGGTCGCGATGTTCCTTGCTGACGAACTGCCACTTCACGCCGCCGTACTCGGCGGTATGACGATCGCTACCTTGCAGCGGCTTGCCGTCCGTGAAGTAGGCAACGACGTCGTACCCTTTGGCGCCGAGGCCGGCGTGAAGCGTGTTGTATTCGCCGCCGGTATGCTTGACGGCGAAGGCCGGAGCGGAAAACGCGCCGAGGGCGAGCGCCGCCGCGGCCGCCGCTGCGCCGATGAAGCGAACGAGTTTCTTGACCATGGTGAATCTCCTTGAGTGAATAGAGGGTTTGAAATCGGCCCGCGCTGCCGACCCATGTCGTTGGAATCGGTGGCGCTGCCGGTGAGCCACTTTCGGTGACCACGGCGGCAGTGTCGCAACTTCTCTAGTCGGAATAAATGGGACGAGACGCAGTAGACTGCTGCGATAATTGAAGTAATAATCGTCGCCATGGACAAACTCTCGGCCATGGCAACCTTCGTCCGGATCGTGGAGCGAGGCAGCCTGACGGCGGCGGCGGAGGCGCTCGATACGTCGTTGCCTTCAGTGGTCCGGACGCTGGCGTCGTTGGAGCGCCATCTCGGCGTGCGGCTGCTCAACCGCACGACGCGCCGGATCCACCTCACCGATGAAGGCCGGCAATATCTCGAGCATTGCCGCGTCATACTCGCTGCGGTCGACGAGTCGGAGGTGACGCTCGCTTCGCGCAAGGCCGAGCCGCAGGGCCGGCTCGCCATCACCGCTTCGGTACTGTTCGGCCGGCGCCATGTTGTTCCCATCGTCAGCGAGTTCATCGCCCGCCATCCCGGCGTCTATGTCGATCTGTTGCTGCTGGATCGCGTCGTCAATCTGATCGAAGAGGGACTGGACGTGGGCGTGCGCATCGGCCGCCTGGCGGATTCGTCGCTGGTGGCCATTCCGGTTGGTCACGTGCGCCGCGTCATCTGCGCCAGTCCCCGGTATTTGCGCCGCCACCGTACGCCACGCGCGCCGCAAGAGCTTCGGGTACATCGTTGCATCAGCTTCACTGCCGTGACCCCGGGAAACGAGTGGCACTTCAGCGTCGGTGGGCGGGATCAAGCCATCCCGATCACGCGCGTTATGTCCTGCAATCAAGTCGATGCGGCGATCGAGGCGTGCGTGAATGGATTGGGGCTGGGTATGTTTCTTTCCTACCAGGTAGCGCCTTACCGGGCTTCGAGGACGCTGCGCTATGTCCTGGAGGACTTCGAGCCGCCGCCGCTGCCGGTGCAACTGGTTTATCCGCACTCAAAACTGTTGTCGACCACGGTGCGTGCGTTTGTGGACGTCTGCGTGAACACGCTTCGACAAACCAGTTTCCAGTGAAAGGGCCGCAGCGAGCCCAGGGAGGATGCAGGCGGGACGGCCTGAACCGCTCGGCGGCCCGGTCGGGTCGGCACAGCGGCGCGGCCCCGGGCAATTCGGCAAATCAGCAAATCAGTAGGGTCTTTTCCCCACGTAGTTCCCCGGCGGGCGATAGTTGCACACCCAAAGCTGGGACGCGTCGGTGCACACGGCCATGGCGCATCCCACCTCGGTGGAATCGCGCCACACGAGCTGGGTGTAGTGGCCGCACGCCTTGCCTGCCTGGCAGCGATGGAACTTGCCGTCGTAGAAGCGCTTCTCGCCAGCCCAGCTATCGACTACCTTGCCCGGGGCGATACGTTGCAGCTCTGCCCGGCCGTCGCTCCAGCGCAGCGCGCTAGCCCAGAACAGGTTTTCGCCCAGCTTCGTACCTTTGCTGTGTTCGAGGCGGCAGTATCGGGCGTCGCGCAGATGCACTGCCCAAGCCTGCGCCTCCTGGGCCAGGTCGTCGGCCCAGCGCAGCGCCGGCACGCCGACTTCGCGCCGCCAGCGATTGTGGGCCGCGACCAGCTCCTGCTGTTGCGCTTCGTCGAGTCCCGTCGTCGCCTGCGCCGACACCCCGTCCGCCAATGCGACGACGAAGGTAGTGGCGGCCGCGCACAGGCGGACGCAGCGCATCGCCGTCAGCGCGGCGTTGAACCAAGGTGCTACTGCCACAACTCCACCCGCCGACCCTGCGCGCGCATCCTCTCGGCCCGTGCCTGGATGAAGCGCTGAAAGCTGGGCTCCGTTCGGTACGCTCCGCTGGCGACGTACTCCAGGGATGAGGCGAGGTGGAAGGGGCGCAGGTAGGCCTCGACGCGAAACACCTCCCTGCCGCTCGGCTCAAAGAACACCAAGGTCGGCGTGTAGGAGATTTGCAGCTCGCGGGCCCACTTCTCCACCGTCGTCTTCCTGCCGTCGGCAGTAGTGATCTCGCTCCTGTCGGCAAGGGTGAAGCGCACCATGTCGAAGCGTGGTAGGAGGTTTTTGACCTCGGGGCGGCGAAAGCCCTCCCGGTGGAGCTCGTCGCAGCCGGCGCAGTGCCGTGTCTCGAACAGCACGGCGAGCGGCTTGTCGCCGGGACGGCGCTTGAGCGCGAGGGGCGCGGGGAGAAAGAACGGCTCGTGGTGCAGTGTCCCGCTGGCTGACTCCCTGACCGCCGTCTTCATGTACTGCCCGAGGGCGAGCTTCGTCTCCATCCTGCCCGCAACGTAATCGAGTACGGCCTCGAAGCGATGGGGCGGGTAGTAGCCGTTCAGTCGTGCGACGATGTTGCCTTGTTCGTCGAAGAACAGCAAAGTGGGCGTGAACTGTACCTTGAGTGCCCGGGCGAACTCTTTCTCGCTCGTCTTCTTTCCGTCCAGCCCTATCACCTCGCGGTCGCCCCAGATATTGAATGCGACGGCGACGAAGTGCCGGCGCGTCTTGTCCGCGATGGCACGCTGGGAGAAGTTCGTCTGCATCAGCTCCTTGCAGTAGGGGCAGCCGTCCTGGCCGAAATACAGCATGACCCGCTTGCCTTGCCCGGCCGCCTCCCGGATGTCCTCACGCAGGTCGAGGAAAGTCTCGGCGAACCAAGCCGGGATGTCGATCGCATGGGGGGCGGGCTCCTGCGCGGCCGCGCTTGCCAGCCAGGCCCCGCAGAGCAGGGCCCCGAGCAGGCGTGTCAAGGCGTCGTTGCAGCGCATGCTCCAGTGTAAGCCCTGCCGGCGCCGGCAGGGCGCGCGTATGCGAGATCGAAGTCCGGACCGTCGCAGATGCGCCGGAAGTAGGACTCGTGGGCCGGCGAGCCGGGCGGCCACTGATGGAGGAAGTTCTCGCGCCAGGCTGCCTGATCGTAGGCGACGGCCAGCGCGTCCACGAAGACGCCGCGCAGCCGCAGGCCGTAAAGCGTCGCGTGGGGCGAGGGGGTGAGGCCGATGCGGGTGACGACGCCGTACTGTGTGCCGCGGAAGTTGGGCATGCCCGCAGCGCCGTTGTTGATCACCGCGGCCTCGTGACCATCGAACGTGAAGGCACGGCACACGGGCAGGCAGGTGTGGCTGGACGCGAACAGGTCCACCCGCGCGGCATCGAAACAGTGCTGCAGCCAGCCCTGGCCCATCGGATCGTCCAAGGCCCCGGCGTCGAAGCCCCAGCCGGCGAGTGATTCGGCATCGCCATGGACGATGCCCACGCGCAGCGGCCCGATCGCGGCCACCGCGTGCATCGGCAGGCGGCCGAGCCGGGTGCGAAGGTCCGGAAAGCGCCGGGCGGTTTCGCGCAATCGGGACAGGATACGGTTAGAGCGGGCCACGATTTCATCAGCAACGCTTGCAGGATAGGCGCAGCCGCAGCCGGCGTCGGCGTCTTCGCCGGCCAGTTCCGTTTCGACGTTGCCGCGCAGGGCGAAATGCCGCCGCACCCGGTCGTCGACCACGACGAAGGCGTCGTCGGCAATGTCGAACCAGTGGAAGTCGCCGTTGAATACCAGCGCCACGGCCGAGCGCTCCGCGGCGGCCAGCGCATCGATGGCATCGAGGGCGTGGATGTTGCCGTACAGCCCGCCGACGACGTAGACGGTGTCCGCGCAAAGATCGGGATTGCCGGCGAATACCGCGGGCGAATAACGGTAGTGCAGCGGGCAGACGCGCCCGGGATTGCTCACCGGCTTTCCTACAGGTTCAGGGCTCCGCCACAGCTTGACCCCTGGCCGGCGGTGCAGCCGTAGCAGTGTTCCATGACGGTGACGGCGTTGCCGTCGAGGTCCACACCGAGCAGGTCCGCGAGCTTGAGCCGTGGTCTGCCGTTCAGCCGCAGGGGCAGTCCCAGCATCTGATTGAAGTCGCAGTCGTAGACGTAGCCCTGCCAGTCGACGCTGATCAGGTTGCGGCACATCAGCCCGTCCAGATTCTCATCGCGGTGGGCCGCGCGCAGAAGCCGCATATAGTCGTTGAACTGGCCTTTGGAGATGAGCGTGCTGCCGAAGCGCTGGATCGGCATGTTGGCCAACGTGAACAGCCGATTGAATACGACACCGTAGCCGGCCAGATGCTGCCTGTAATCGGTTTCCAGCGCCGCCTGGGGCGGCGGCAGGCTTGGTCCCTGCGGGTTGTAGACCAAGGTAAGCGTCAGCCCGGAACCCTCCTTGCCGTAACCCATGCCGTTGAGCCGGCGCAGCGCGCGGATGCTCTTGTCGAATGCGCCCTGGCCGCGTTGGCGGTCGACGTTGTCCTCTAGATAACAAGGCAGCGATGCGACGATATCGACGCGCTCGTCTGCCAGAAATTGCGCCAGACCTTCCTGCCCGGGCTCTTCCAGGATGGTCAGATTGCAGCGGTCGATCACCTGCGTGCCGCGCGCCCGCGCCTGGGTGACGAGCCAGCGAAAATCGGGATTCAGTTCAGGTGCTCCGCCGGTGACATCGAGCGTGCGCACGTCGGTTGCCGCGAGGTACGCGAGCACCGACTCCATGGTCGCGCGCGTCATCTGTTCGGTGCGCGTCGGCCCGGCATTGACGTGGCAGTGCAGGCATGCCTGATTGCATTTGTAGCCTAGATTGACCTGCAGGGTGTCGGTCTTGCGGCGGCGGACTGCGGGGAAGTCGGTTGCCTGAAAAAGCGGCAGCGTTGCGTGCACGTCGGGCTCCTCGGTCTTGTTGTTGGGTTATGCAGAACACCAGACCGGCCAGCCCGGTTGATGCTTACATACCCTGCTGCAAACGTGGTTATCGAAAGCGTCCCGCTGTCGTTGCCGGTACGCAGCCGGTTGCCATCCAGGGCGCAATCTTAAGCCGCAAAGGCGGCGCGGGAAAAGGCCCGCGTGCGCCCGGAGCGGTGGCGGCGCTGCGTCCGGGCGATGGCATAATTCGCCGTACCCCGACATATCAGCATCAACACGGCTTCGGCCGGAGAACGATTTGAAAATCAGCAGCAACTTCGATGCCGGCGCCATCGAGTTCGTCGGTGCGCGCGGCGCACCCGACGGAACGCGGTGCGTGGATCTCAACATCCGGCGCGATTCCCACGCCGATTTCCGGCAGTGGTTCTACTTCCGCCTGCAGGGTGCCCGGGGTGTGCCGTGCCGCCTGCGCTTTCTCAACGCCGGTCAGTGCTCCTACGCCGAGGGCTGGCGCGACTATCGTGCCGTCGCCTCCTACGATCGCGCGCGCTGGTTTCGCGTGCCTACCAGCTATGATGGCCATGTCATGGCTGTCGAGCACGTGCCGGAACGCGACAGCGTCTACTACGCCTACTTCGAACCCTACTCCTGGGAGCGGCACCTGGCGCTACTGGGTGAGGCAGAGAACTCGCCGCTGGCGCGTGTCGCCGACCTCGGCAACACGGTCGATGGGCGCGATCTGAACATGATCCACGTCGGCTCGCCCGGGCACGGCAGGAAGTGCGTCTGGGTCGTCGCGCGCCAGCATCCGGGGGAGACGATGGCCGAGTGGTTCGTGGAAGGCATGCTGCGACGGCTTCTCGACGCGGACGATGCGCTGACGCGCGAGCTCCTCGATCGTGCCTGGTTCTGCATCGTGCCCAACATGAACCCAGATGGCAGCGTGCGCGGCAATCTGCGCACCAATGCCGCCGGCGCCAACCTCAACCGGGAATGGCGCGAGCCGAACCTGGAGCGCAGTCCCGAAGTGTTCGTCGTGCGGCGCAAGATGCGCAAGACCGGCGTCGACCTGTTTGTCGACGTCCACGGCGACGAGGTATTGCCCTACGTTTTCACCGACGGCTGCTCCATGCTGCCGGATTTCAGCGCCGAACAGGCACAGCGGGAGCGACGATTCCTGGACAGCTTCCAGCGTAGCGCTGCGGATTTCCAGACTGAGCACGGCTACGCGCCTGATCGGTTCACCGACGAATTGCTTACCCTTGCCTCGAAGCATGTTGGTCACACCTACGGCTGCCTGTCGCTGACCCTGGAGATGCCTTTCAAGGACAATGCCAATCGGCCCGATGCGCGGGTCGGCTGGAACGCTGCCCGCAGCCAGCGCTTGGGCGAGGCGGTGCTGCAGCCGATCCTCGACAGCATCGTCGCGGCGTGATGCACGACGGGTCGACCCCGGCCGCCGTGTCGGCAAAACCCGGCGACCATGATGCCTACGCGCTGTTCGACGACAGACTCGGCGACGGGGGCGCGTCGCGGCTGATCACCGAATTGGTGCGGACCATCCGCGCCGAGGATGCCGGCGACGCCGACGAGGCGCTGGAGGAGATCGAGCGGGCCCGTGCGCAGGGGCATTGGGTCGTGATCGCCGCAACGTACGAACTCGGCTACGCCCTGGAGCCCAAGTTGCGCGGCCTGGCTCGCCGCTCGGCGGGACCGTTACTGAACGCGTGGGTATTCGCGCGCATGCAGCCTCTGTCCCGTGATGATGCCGATGCCTTCGTCGCGCAGCGGCTGGCGCAGTTGCAGCCGCATGCCGCCATCGCCGGCGTTGCCGACGTCGTTCCGGCTATCGACGAGGCGGCGTTTCACGCCGCCATCCGGCGCGTCCGTGACTACATCACGGCGGGCGACGTCTACCAGGTGAACTTCACTTACCCGCTGAAGTTCCGCGGCTATGGCGACCCGCTGGCGCTCTACGCGCGGCTGCGGCAAAGCCAGCCCGTCCATTATGGCGCCCTCATACGAACGACGGCGCAGACGATCCTGTCGCTGTCGCCTGAGCTGTTCATGCGGCGCACTGGCGACCGCATTACCGCCAAGCCGATGAAGGGCACGGCCCTGCGCGGACGCGTGCCGGCAGAGGACGCCGCGCGCGCCGAGCTGCTTCTGACTTCGGACAAGGAACGGGCGGAAAATCTGATGATCGTTGATCTGATCCGCAACGATCTCGGCCGGCTCGCCCCGCCAGGCGGCGTGCGCGTCGAGCGCCTGTTCGAAATCGAGCCTTATCCCACGGTGCTGCAGATGACCTCGACCATCACTGCCGCGGTGCCGGGGCGCACGCTACCGGAGGTCTTCCGCGCGCTTTTTCCCTGTGGCTCCGTGACCGGGGCACCGAAGATCCGCGCCATGGAAATCATCGCCGAGCTGGAGCGCGAGCCGCGCGGGCTGTATTGCGGGGCGCTGGGCTATGTCGTACCCGATGGCGACTTCCTGTTCAACGTGCCCATCCGCACCCTCGTACTCGATGACGATGGGCGGGGCCGGCTGGGCATCGGCAGCGGCGTCGTCTTCGACTCCGAGCCGGCGGCCGAATTCGCTGAGTGCCGGTTGAAGGCGCGTTTCCTCACCGGCCTTCCCGCTCAGTTCCGGCTCATCGAGTCGCTGCGGCTCGACCCCGAGCATGGCGACTTCTATCCTCTCCTCGACCGGCACCTGCGACGCCTGGAAGGATCGGCGCGGTTCTTCGGCTTTTCGTGGCATGGCGAGGCCGTCCGCTCGCGGCTGCTCGCCCATGCCCGGACCCTCGGCGCGACGTGCCCGCACAAGACGCGCCTGCTGCTGGCCCAGGACGGCGAAGCGAGCATCGCTTCGGAACCGCTGCCCGCCGTGTCGGAGCAAGCGGTGTCGGAGGAAGCGGTTATGAAGGTCGTGCTGGCGCAGACGCACACGGATTCGCGTGATCTGTTTCTCTACCATAAGACGACCGTGCGTTCGATCTACGATGCCGAGCTAGCGCGCATCGCAACCGTCGAGGGTTGTTTCGATGCCCTGTTCTGCAATGAGCGGGGCGAGCTCACGGAAGGGGCGCGCAGCAATCTGTTCCTGTCGCTGGACGGGCGGCTGTGCACGCCGCCGGTTGCTGCCGGATTGCTTGACGGCGTCATGCGCCGGCGCCTGCTCGACGAGGGTCGGGCGGTCGAACGCACGCTCCACTTGGGGGATCTGCGCCGCGCCGATGCGATTTTTCTGAGCAATGCCGTGCGCGGCCTCATGCGCGTGCAAGTCAGCGACTAGCGGCGGTCGTCGGGACGGCCGACGGGATGTCACCCGTCATGGATTCGAGTTGCGCCTGCCGCTCCTTGAACGAGAGCTGTGCCAGTGCCCTGACGGCCTCATAGAAGCGCGGCAGATCGTTGTTATGCCGCGCGAGCAGGGCCTCGAAGGCGGGCACGAGTCGGGTGTAAATGCCCACCGAGGCGAGCGTAGCGTTGTTGGGGGACTGGCCGAACCAGCGGTCGTAGCCGGCGAAGCCTTCCCACTGCGCGGTCTTGATGCGTCGGTACTCCTCCTGTAGCTCGGCAAGGATGGCTGCCTTCCGGCGCCGCTTGTCGTCGGCGGACACTTCGCCCGAATAGGCGGCATCCAGCTTATCGCGATATTTCAGCACCAGCGCCGCAAAATCGCTGCGCAAGCGTTGCATGGCGGCGTAACTACTGCGTTGCGAGGCGTTGCCATGCCGCGCCAGCCAGCGCTCGATGCCCGCCTGCTCGACGGCGACGGCGAAGGACTCGTTGAACTCCGAGTCGTCCGTTACATAGACCTCCTGATGGGCGAGTTCGTGAAAGATCAGCCGTGCCAGCTCCGTTTCGGGGTAGTGGATGAAGGTATTCAGCAGTGGGTCGTCGAACCAGCCCAGCGTCGAATAGGCAGGTACGCCGGTGACATGGACGTCGTAGCCCTGGCGGCGCAGTTCGTCCGCGTAGTCTTTCGCGTCCTGCTCGGCGAAATAACCGCGGTAGCTGACGCATCCAGCAACGGGATAGCACCATTGCTTCAATCGGACGGACAACTCCTCGGCGGCGAAGACGTTCCACACGACGTAGGGGCGCTGCAAATCGGCATAGCGTCGAAACGTGCCATTGGCCGGTAACCCTAACTCGGCAGAGGCGAAATCGCGAATGTGCCGCGCTGTGTCTAGCTTCTGCCTCAGCCAGGGTGGCGTTTCGGCAGCGGCACGCGCGTCTTCGATGGGGCGGGCGAGGCGCATCAGCTCGAACTGTCCATTGACCGCCTGCCAGTAGTACGCCGGCGTGGCGCACCCGGCAACAAGCAGCGCCGCCAGCACCGGCGCGCGTCGTCGCGCCCGCTCAATCATCGCCGTCGCCGCGGGGGAAATGCCCGCCGCGCAAGAACGATGCGACGGCGCGGGCAACGCGCCGCGACAGTAACATGCCGGTATGGCTCACCGGTAGCACGGTGACATCCGTCGCCCACGGCAGCCGGGCCTCGTCGAGGCCGACGACGCCGTCATGTGGGCGAGGCAGCCCTGCGGCGACGAGGCGACCCATGCCGATGCCGAGCGATCCGGCGATGACGCCCACCTCGCGCCCTGGCACGTCCGGGAATGCGTCCTGGTCGAGCCATTCCACCAGAGCCTTGCCCAGCAACCGCGAGCCGAGCGGAAGGGATCTCAGACGCCGCGCGGCGCGGCTTCCGAGGTAGGGGCTGCCAAGCAGGACCACGCGCCCGGGTGGCAGGTCGCGGTGGTCGGCGAGGCAGCGCAGGATCAGCAGGCCGCCCAGGCTGTGTCCGACGTAGTGCAGCGGCGCGGGCGCCAGGGCGCGGACATAGCCGGCCAGATCGGCGGCGCTAGCGGACAGGGACTGGGTCGTCGACGGGTAGGAATACGGTGCGGCGGCGAATCCGTCGGCGCGCAGCCGATGCGCGAGCGGTGTCATGACCCAGCCTCCCATCCACAGGCCATGCACGAGCACCACGGCTGGGCCAGTGCGGCAATCGGAAGCGACGGGTCCGGCAACGTCCATGACGGTGAGCTTACACCACCATGGGCAGGTCGTTCACGGCTAGTGGCTCGGTGCCTGCCGGTGTTGCGGGTCTTAGAGGTCGAGCACGGGCAGGAGGACGGAGTCGTGGCCGTGCTCGCGGGGCATTGAAGCTTCGTGTTCCGCGTCACTCGGATCCTGCGGCATGCAGCCGAATCGCTCCACGAGCGCCCTGCCGTTGTCGGTGCGCAGGATCTCGGTGATGGTGGCGGCGGGCAGCGGCTTGCCAAAGTAGTAGCCCTGCATCTCTTCGCAGCCCTGACCGAGCAGCAGTTCCACCTGACGTTCGTTCTCGACGCCCTCGGCCACCGCCTTCAGGCCGAGAATGCGCGCCATGGCGATGATGGCACTGGTGATGGCTTCGTCATCGCTGTTGGTCTGCATGTCCTGGATGAAGGAACGATCGATCTTGAGGTGATCGACCGGAAAGCGCTTAAGATAGTTGAACGACGAGTAGCCCATGCCGAAGTCATCGATGGAAACCTGCACGCCCATGTGCTTGAGGCGGCGCAGGACGCGGGTAGCCGCTTCCATGTCGTCCATGATGAGACTTTCCGTGACCTCGATCTCCAGACAACCGGGTTCCATGCCGCTCTCACGCAGTGCGACGTTCACCGATTCGAGCAGGCGGTTTTGCCGGAAATGCGGGCTGGAGATGTTAACGGCGGTATGAATGCGCGGCAATCCGGCTTTGCGCCAGGCCTGGTTCTGCCGGCAGGCCTCGGTCAGGACCCATTCGCCGATGGGTACGATCAGTCCGGTTTCTTCGGCCAGCGGCACGAACTTGGCCGGCGGCACGAGACCCCGTGCCGGATCGTCCCAGCGCAGCAGCGCCTCGACACCGACGATCCGCCAGGTTCGAGCGGAAATACGCGGCTGGTAGTGGAGCCGGAACTCGCCCCGGTCCAGGGCGCCGCGCAGGCGGCTCTCCATCTCCAGTTTTTCGGCCGCCGCAGCACCCATGGAACGGGAATAGAACTGGAAGTTGTTCCGACCCGACTCCTTGGCATGGTACATGGCGGTGTCGGCGTTCTTCAGCAGTGTGTCGGCGCAGGTGCCGTCGAACGGGAAGTAGGCGATGCCGATGCTGGGCGTGACCTGGACTTCCTGGATGCCGAGGCGGAAGGGAACGCCGAACGCCTGGATGATGCGCTTGGCCACCTGGGCGCCGTTGTAAGGACTGCCGATGTCATTGACGAACAGCGTGAATTCGTCGCCGCCGAGGCGGGCCAGAGTATGGTCAATGGTGCTGGCGGTGGCCACCGAATCTTCCGTACGCACGCACGCAGACAGCCGCGCACCGGCCTGGCGCAGCAACTCGTCGCCCATGGTGTGGCCCAAGGTGTCGTTGATGCGCTTGAACTTGTCCAGATCAAGGAACATCACGGCCACGGCCGCATCCTTGCGTCGCGCTTCGGCGATTGCGCGCTCCAGCTCGGCCCTGAAAAAGTTGCGGTTGGGCAGCCCCGTAACGCTGTCCACCAGCGCCATCTCGCGCGTGCGCTCTTCGCTGAGCTTGCGCTCGGCGAGTTCCGAGCGCAGCTCCGCCACGGCGCGCTGCAACTGCGCCCGCTCGCTCACCAGTCGTTCGACCGCTTCGTTTACCTGGGGTGCGGGATCGGCCGCGGGCTCGTTGTGCTCTTCGGCTTCCGCGGCGTTGCCCCGGCGCGCCATGACGGCGATCACCAACAAAAGCGCGACGACCACCAATGCGCCCGCTGTACCGAGAATCCATTGGGTGCGCAACAGAGTCCCATGGGCAGCAGTAACGTCGGCGTGAAGCGCGACGACGCCGATGATCTCGGCCGACTCGCCGCGCCGCAGCGGCGCGAAGACCTGCTGCAGCTTCCGGTCGAGAAGCGGCCGCCCAAAGGCGATCACTTGAGCATGCTGGGCAAATGTACTGGTCACACGCCCGCTGTGGGCGGCGGCGAACTCGGATCCTCCGCTGGCGTCTTCGCCGATCTGATCGGCATTCGTCGAGAACACGATGCGCCCGGAGGCATCGTAAAGTGCCATTTGCACGACTTCGCCGCCGTCGAACAACTGCTGGACGGTTTGCTGCACGCTGGCGAGGCTCGGGTGGCTGCGCAGCCGCGACGCCTGCCGCGGCGCCGTCTGACTCAAAAGCAGATCGAGGTGAGGCGACAGCGCTCCGGAAAGTCCATTCGCGCGCGCGGCGACGCGGGTTTCCGTCTGCCGCATCAGTTCCGGCAGCGCCAGCCACCGGTAGAGCAGGGCGAGCAGAACCGCTGCGGCGAGGGCGCACAGCAGGCCAACCGTGACGAACTGACGGGGCGCGGTCTTCATTGGCTATGGCAGTAGATTGGCTTCGTTATCGGCGCGGCGCTGCCGATCTTGAGCCCTCAAAGCGTCTGAAAACAAAGTGTTGTGTCGCCCTATGGCGGTTACGGCAGGGTTTCGCCAGATTAGCCGCCGGCGGCCTGTCAGCCGAGGTTTGTTGATAAACTGCAGTCTTTTTGCATCGGGACGGCAATGTTCGGACGCCTGATGCCCCAGGAGGGGCGGTTCTTCGAGTTATTCAATCAGCACGCCGAGCAGATCGTCGCCGGCGGCCGCGAACTGGTCGCGCTGCTGAGCGACCTGACCCAGTCTCCCGAGACAGCGCGGTTGCACGCCGAGGCGATCGACGAGATCGAAACCCGCGCCGACCGCATCACCCACGACGTCATTTCCCTGCTGCACAAGACGTTCATCACGCCCATCGACCGCGAAGACATTCACCAACTGATCAGTTGCATGGACGATATCCTGGACCTCATTCAGGATGTGGCGGAGTCGCTGGCGCTGTACGACATCCGCAAGGTCACGCCGGAGGCGAAGCAGCTCGCCGACATCTGCCTGTCGTGCGGCGAGCGGGTCAAGGCTGCCGTCGGCCTTTTGGCGAACATGGACAACGGGCCGGCGATCATGAAGACCTGCCGGGAGATCGACCAGCTCGAGTCCGACGCAGACCGGGTCATGCGCTCGGCCATGTCGCGGCTGTTTCAGGGAGAGCCGGACGTGCGCCAGCTGATCAAGCTCAAAGCCATCTACGAGCTGCTCGAGGCCGTGACCGACCGCTGCGAGGATGCATCGAACGTGATCGAAGGCATCGTGCTCGAAAACTCCTGAGTCCGAGTCACCTTACCAACAAGAATAGGTCATGGAGGCTGTCGAAATCAGCTTGAGCGTCGTTGTCGTCCTGGTGGCGCTGGCGCTGGTATTCGATTTCATGAACGGTTTCCACGATGCCGCGAATTCCATCGCCACCGTGGTGTCCACCGGCGTTCTGCGCCCGCGCCAGGCTGTGGCCTGGGCGGCGTTTTTCAACGTCGTGGCGATCTTCGTTTTCCAGCTCAAGGTGGCGACGACCATCGGCAAGGGCACGATCGACCCCGGTATCGCCGACCACTACGTCGTCTTTGGCGCGTTGATCGGTGCCATCGTCTGGAACGTCGTTACCTGGTATTACGGTATTCCGTCCAGCTCGTCCCACGCCCTGATCGGCGGACTGGTCGGAGCAGCCCTGGCCAAGGGCGGTGTGAGCGCGCTAATCCTCGGCGGCCTGATGAAGACGGTGGCATTCATCTTCGTGTCGCCGCTGCTTGGCATGGTGCTCGGCTCACTGTTGATGATGACGGTGTCGTGGCTCTTTTTCGGCGCCACGCCGCGGCGCATCGACCGCTGGTTCAGGCGCCTGCAGCTGCTCTCGGCGTCCCTGTACAGCCTCGGCCATGGGGGCAACGACGCGCAGAAGACCATAGGGATAATCTGGATGCTGCTCATCGCGGCCGGGATGGCGCAGCACGACCAGTCTGTGCCGGCCTGGGTGGTGCTGTCCTGCTATGTCGCCATAGGCTTGGGAACCCTGTTCGGGGGTTGGCGCATCGTCAAGACCATGGGCCAGCGGATCACCAAACTGAAGCCCGTGGGCGGTTTTTGCGCGGAAACGGGCGGCGCGGCAATGCTGTTCCTGGCCACGGCCTTGGGCATACCGGTATCCACGACCCATACCATCACCGGTGCCATCGTCGGCGTCGGGTCTGCCCATCGGGTTTCGGCCGTGCGCTGGGGCGTGGCCGGCAACATCGTCTGGGCGTGGGTTCTCACCATCCCCTGCAGTGCGTTGATCGCGGCCGTGGCGTGGTGGGTCGGGCAGGTGCTGATGTGACCACGCCGCGCGCGGCGGCTCGTGGGCTACGCTAATGGCATGCGCACGGTAAACTCCGCACCACTGCCGTCGGTGCGATTGTCGGCGGCGGCGCTGCCGCCGTGGAAGTCGGCGATCAGCCGCACAATATGCAACCCCAAGCCGAGGTGGGGGCCCTTGGTCGGACCTTCCTTGCGCAGGGAAATCATCGAGTCGAACAGACGCCCGCGCAGCTCCGCAGGCAGCAGCGGCCCCTCGTTTGTCACGCGCAGCACGGCCTCGGCGCCCTCCGTCCGCAGCGACAATTCGATGGCGGCGTCCGCCGGCGAAAAATCGACTGCGTTTTCGATCAGCTTGTCCAGCATCTGCGCCGCCAGGTCGGGTGCGCCGGTCACGGTCACTGGCGCTCCGGGCAGTTTAAGATCAAACCGATTGCGGGGGTAGGCGTGCCGGTAGCCGGTAACGCAACCGCCAATGACTTGAGACAGATCGAATCGCTCACGCTCGACGCTGGACAGGCTCTGCTCCAGACGCGTGGCTTCGCTCATGCGCGTCAGGATGGTATTGAGCCGCGTCACGCCCTGGTCGGCGCGCTCGATATATACCCGTGAATCCTCCGGCAGGGACTGAAGCTTCAGGTTCTCCAGAGACGAGCGCACGACGGCGATGGGGGTGCGGAACTCGTGAGACAGACGGCTCGCCATGTTCTGCAGATAGGCGTTGTATTGCCCGAGTTTGTCCAGCACGGTGGAGAAGCTGCGCGAGAGGTCGCCGATCTCGTCGCGCGCTCCGGAGCCAGAAACGAGATGCCGGATCCGGCCTTCGGCGTCCACCGCGCTCTCCGCCTCGTCGCGCAGGCGGCGGATACGGTTAGACAACCGCGTGGCGAACCACAGGATGATGGCGGCACCCAGGGCGAAGACGATCAGCGTCAGGATGAGCAGCCGTTCGGTCGCGCGCGTGCGCAGGCTCAGGATGGGATTGGTGGTTTCCTCGACAACGACCGCGCCGACAACCTCGTTTTCGCTCCAGATGGGATGGGTCGCGGATATGACACTGGCAAGACCATCGGGCGTGTTGCGCCAGCGGACACCGGGGGCGCCCTGCAGCGCGTTCTCGATCTCCTTGCCGGTGGCGAGAATGTCGTCTGAGATGGCGTCGTCGAAATCGTCGTGGGGCGTGCGGATAAGGTGTGTGAGCAGGGGGCGGAGAACGCGCCGCGACAGCCACTCCATCCCCTCGATCGGGGAATCCGGCGCGTTGCGCGTCGGCTTCAGGCTTCCGGAAAGCGCAAGCACGCGATAGTTGCGATTCACCACCCAGATGCGGGAACTGCTGCGACCGAGTCCGCGCAGGATGGCGAGGATCTCCTCGGACTGCTCCATGTCGCCGCCCGCGGTGGCGCTCGGCAGTCCCACCGTACCTTGGTCCGCGTCCGGCGCATTGTTCTGCGCGACCTCCGGGGCAGGGCGTGGCGTCTCGCCCCTGGCGTCGCCCTGGCGCGTGATGGCAAGTTGGCGCAGTTCTTCCTCGGCCTGGCGGCGCAGCGCATTGTCATCCTCCACCGGCAGGCGCAGAAGGAGCGGACGCTCGTGCAGGGCGGTGGCGACGGCGCGCGCCGTCCCGACCAATGTCTGTTCCAGGCCTTCGAGGAGCACGAGCTCCATCTCGCGCACGTAGACATAGCCGACCCAGGGCAGTGCCAACAGGCACAGCGAAACCAGCGCCAGCTTCGTGCGCAGCCCGATAGTGTATGACGGCATCCTCACGGCCGGGGATTACGACGGCGCTGCGGCGTCCCAGCGGTAGCCCATGCCATAGACGGTGGCGATGTGGTCGAAGGAGGGGTCGACGGCGATGAACTTCCTGCGAATGCGCTTGATATGCGAGGTGATCGTGCTGTCATCGACGACGATGTTCGCTTCGCTCATCAGCTGCTCGCGGTTCTTGACGTGCCCGGGGAACTTGACCAACGTATGCACCATCCAGAACTCGGTCAGGGTAAGGTCTACCGGCTTACCTTTCCACGCGGCGACAAAGCGCTTGAGATCCAGGTGCAGCGGACCGCGCTCGAGAATGTCCTCCTGCGGCTGGGTCTCGCGCAACGCCTCCATGCGCCGGAACAGGGCGGCGATGCGCGCCAGCAGATGGGGCAGGCTGATGTCCTTGGTGAGATAGTCGTCGGCGCCGATACGTAGCCCCGACACGATGTCGAAATCGCTGTCCCGCGCCGTGAGAAAGATGATGGGCAGCTGCGAGGACATGGCACGCAGCTCCCGGCAAAGGGCGAAGCCACCTTCGTTTTCCTCGCCCAGGCCGATGTCTATGACGGCGAGATCGGGCAGGCGGACACGAAAGGCGGCCAGCGCTTCCGGCCGATCGCTGAACGCTGCCACGTCATAACCATGCTTTCTCAAGGCTTCCGCATAGTTGGCGCGTATCGCCGCATCGTCCTCGACAATCGCAATTCGCTTTGCCATCGCCATATCTCCTGGCTGTTCGCGCCGACTATACACGATAGTCGGCGGCACCGTTGATCGCGGCGGGTGCCACATTTTTGCCACATTTCGTCGGCGGAATTGCCGAATCTGGCCCCGACCTGCCCGATACGGCGCCTTAAATACCCCAAGACCGATCATGCGCCGCGTCGGTGAATGATCCGTCGGTATCGGAGAATGAGACAGGCAGATGAACATTCGTGCGTTCAATTTCAAGATGAAGTTCGGCTCGGTGATCGCCGACTTCGTCACCTTTGTCGCGCTTGCGCTATGCACGGGGATTGCTGCCAGCGTGGTGCTCGGCGGCATCGTTCTTCTGCTGACCGGCGAACCGCGGGGCGGGGATGTCCAGACGGGCGTCAGTGCTTCTGCGCTGCAGAACAACCCGCCGTCGGCAGCGGCCAATGCTGGCGATGCGTCCGTGCGTGTGCGAAGTGCAACGCTGCGGGAGGCCCCATGACCAGGAATCTGAAACCGATTCGTCTTGCCCAGAAACCGGACGCGTCAGCCGCCATTCGCTATGCCTACCCGGCGGCTGCGTCCGGCGCGACGATGACAGGAAAGGGAAACAGTATGCTGGACAGCTTTGTACCGATGGCGGTTCGACTGCTGAGCCGCAGCGTCGTGTTATTGCTCGCCTTCTGGCTCTGGCAGTTCGGGCAAAACGCTTACGCCTTCGCCAGGACCTTCCTGCAGTAACCACCGAGACCGGCGGCCGGTGTCGCCGGATCCGATCGCGCCAACCCCCGCGCATTGCGCGGGCTGTAAAGCCGGAGGGCGCACAAGACCCGCATTTGCACCTTCACGCTGGCCCTAGCCGGAGGGCACGCGCGTCGCGTTCGCGCCCAGGGTGTGGTGCCGACGCCGCTCGCAACGCGGTAGACTTGCCCCTGGGCTTGGCGTGTAATCGTTCTTTTCGGAGTGGCGGTATGGCCATCGAGTTCAAAGCAATCGGCATAGTGGGTGCGGGGACCATGGGCAACGGTATCGCGCAGGCGTTCGCTGCCCCCGGTTTCGGCGTGACCATGACGGATATCGCCCAGAGCGCGCTCGATCGGGGGCTCGCGACTATTTCGGGCAGCTTCGACCGGCTGATCAAGAAGGAGAAGATGACGCCGGAGCAGAAGAGTGCGGCGCTCGCGCGGATTCAGACATCGACGGACCTGGCCGCACTGCGCGGCTGCGACCTGGTTATCGAGGCGGCCACCGAGAACCTGGAGCTGAAGCTGAAGATTTTCGGCCAGCTCGACGCGCTGTTACCGGCGCAGTCGGTTATCGCCAGCAACACCTCTTCGATTTCCATCACGCGGTTGGCGGCGGCGACCGGGCGGCCAGACAGGGTAATCGGCATGCACTTCTTCAATCCAGTGCCGCTCATGCAGCTGGTGGAATTGATCCGCGGCTTGCAAACCTCGGACGCGACCTACGCCGCGGTGGAGGCTATCTGCGGAAAGATCGGCAAGACGCCTGTGCAGGTCAGGAACAGCCCGGGCTTCGTCGTCAATCGCATGCTCTGTCCGATGATCAACGAAGCGGTCTACGCCTTGGCCGAAGGCCTGGCGAGCGCGCAGCAGATCGACGAGGCCATGAAACTCGGTGCCAACCACCCCATCGGGCCGCTCGCCCTGTGCGACATGATCGGGCTCGATGTCGAGCTAGCCGTCATGAACGTGTTGTTCGAAGGGTTTAAGGATCCGAAGTATCGCCCTGCACCCCTGCTCGTGGAAATGGTCGAAGCGGGATACCTCGGACGCAAGACGGGCCGCGGATTCTACCGATACGACTCGCCATGACGGCGTGGCCCCCCGAGCCCGGTTCGTGACCGGACTGCGAGAGCAATCGCGCACGGCGGGGAAGGCTTCTTCGGCTCAGCCGGCGATGTACGCCTCGAGGTGTTTGATGATCGACTCCTGCTCGGAGATGATCTCCTTGACCAGATCGCCGATGGAGACGATGCCGATCACCTTCTTGTCGGTGTCGAGCACCGGCAGGTGACGGATGTGCTTTTCGGTCATCAGAGCCATACTCTCTTCCACGGTTTGGCTCGGGCTGACGTAGTACACCTTCTCGGTCATGATTTCCCGCACAGCCGTGTCTTTGGACGCCTTGCCGTGGAGAATGACTTTGCGCGCGTAGTCGCGTTCGGAAAATATGCCCACCAGCGTGCCACCTTCGACGACCAGCACCGCACCGATGTCATGCTCAGCCATAAGCTTCAGCGCATCGAGCACGCTGCCCCCCGGCGCCACGGAAATAATGCGCTTGCCTTTTTCTTCAACGAGCTGTCTTACGTTCTTCATCCCCATCCCCTGACGACATACCCCCGCACTTTTTGACGGGGCCAATATCAATTCTAGTCCAAAAGGGTGTGAGCGAGCGCATTTCGGGTTGTCCCGCGCTCGGCGCGGGACACGCCGGTTTGCGACGCCGGGCGTTTGCTGAATCCCGATGTAGCTTGATTTGCGTCAAGCCGGGCGGCGCCTTGCAGGACTAGATTGCGCTGATCCTATGGTCGGCTTCGCGACCGCAGGCCCGCAGGCAGCCCAGCAAGGAGGAGTCTGGAATGCTCGATGCGTTACGGGTTCAGCCTGACGAGGGCGAGCCCGATAAATCGGGGGCACGCGAAAGCTATGCCTCCGAGGATCCGCGGGACATCGGCTGGGTGCGGCAGAACGTGCCCTGCCAGACGGCATGCCCCGCCGGCACCAACGTTCCCGCCTACATCCGCGAAATCGTCGAGCGGCGCTACGGCGGATCTTACGAAACCAATCGCGAGGCCAATGTTCTGCCCGGAGTGCTGGGCCGCATTTGCTCGCGACCGTGCGAGGCGGCCTGCCGCCACGGCTGGCCGGGCAACGGCGCGCCGGTGGCCATCTGTCATCTGAAGCGTGCCGCGGCCGACCTCAAGGATGCCGGCCACCGCATCACCGAACGTCTCTACGCCCCGACCGGCAAGCGCATCGCCATCGTCGGCGCCGGGCCCGCCGGCGTTGCCGCCGCCCACGACCTGTCGCTGTTCGGCCACGACGTGGTCATCCTCGAGCGCGAGGAGCGCCCCGGCGGCATGCTGCGCTACGGCATCCCGGAGTTCCGCCTGCCGCGCAATGTGCTCGATGTCGAACTGCACAACGCGCTGCGTCTGGGCGTGCAGATGCGCACCGGTGTGGCGGTGGGCACCGGCGCCAAGGAAGTGCGGGTGGCGACACTGCTCTCGGACTACGACGCCGTCCTGCTCGCGACCGGCTGCATGGCCGCCACCCAACTGCCGCTGCGCGGCGCGTGGCAAGGCAGGGATCCCGCCCGGGAACTGGCGGACGTCGAGTACGGACTTGATTTCCTGATGCAAATGCACCGCGGCGAGCGCAAGCGGGTGGGACGCCGAGTGGCCGTCGTCGGCGCCGGCTTCACGGCACTCGACTGCGCCCGCGTTGCCCACCGTCTGGGCGGCATGGAGGTCACTATCCACATCCGCACCAGCGAGGAGTACATCCCGGTTACCCACGAGGAGATCTTCGAGGCCAAGCGCGAAGGCATCCGTATCAAGGGGCTGCGCACGCCGGTCGGGTTGAAGACCGACGAGAAGGGGCGCCTGACCGGTGTCGAGTTCGTCCAGAACCGGCTCGGTGGCTGGCGCGCCGGCGGGCGCCGGCAGGCCATCGCAATCGAGGGCTCGGAGTTCGTCGAGCCCTGCGACACCCTGATCATCGCCATCGGCCAGCAGACGATCAACGACTTCCTGGACGTCAAGCTGGAACTAGATCGCGGCGGCTATGTGCGTACTGCCGACAACGGCATGACCTCGCAGCCCGGGCTGTTCGCGGCCGGCGACTACGTGCGCGGCGCCTCGACGGTGGTGGAGGCGGTGGGGCACGGCCGGCGCATTGCGCGCAAGATCGACGCCTGGCTCATGGGCTGGACGCGCCGGCGCAAAGTGGTCTACATCAAGCCTGTGGCGGCGCCGTTGCGCGAGCGTGCATTCGATTTCATCGCGCGCCAGGCGATGCCGACGGCCCCGCTGCCGGAGCGCGATCGCCATGCGTCGTGCGAGGTGGAAACGGGGATGGACGAGGCAACAGCGGTGGAGGAAGCAAAGCGCTGCTACCTGTGCAATCTGCGCTACGAAATCGACGTGGACCGATGCATTTTCTGCCGCGCCTGCATCGAGGTGGCCCCACGCAACTGCATCAAGATGGTCAAGGGTGTGGAGATCGCCGACGACGGCACCTACGGCACGCTGGTGGAAACGAAGGAGTGGAACCAGGTCGGCGCGATCTGGATCGACAATAACGAGTGCATCCGCTGCGGCGCATGCTTCGCCGCCTGTCCGGTGCGCTGCATCTCCATCTCGCGCTGCGAGTTCGTCGAGATGGACGTGGAAGGTTGAGACATGGCCGCGCCGCGCCATCACGTGATCATCGGCAGCGGTATGGCCGGTAGCCAGGCGGCGGAGACGTTGCGCAGCCGCGAACCGGACAGCCGCGTGACGATGATCACTCTGTCCAGCCTGCTCTTCTATAACCGCAATGATCTGCCCAAGGTTTTCCGTGGTCACCGAGACTGGCGTGAATTCCTCGTGCATCCGCCGCAGTACTACACGGAACGCCGCATCAACTTCCGCCGGGCAAGCCAGGTCTCGAATGTGGACACGGCGCGGGGCAGGATTGCGCTCGAGCACAAGGAGGAGATTCCCTTCGACACGCTGCTCGTAGCCTCCGGCGGCCGCGGCTACATCCCCGAGGAACTGGCGGACTTTCGCCATCTCATGCATGGCTTCGGCAGTTTCGAGCAAGCCGTTTCTGTAGCGAACTGCCTGCCCGAGGGCGGTCAGGCGATCATGCTCGGCGGCGACATGTTCGGACTGGACCTCGCACGGACGCTGGTGGATACCGGCTATCGAGTCACTTTGGTCACCGAATCCCACACCTTCTGGCCCCACGAAGTGAGCGCCGAGGAACGCGTCCAGCTGATCGGCTTGCTTGAGGCCATGGGCGTCGAGGTGGTGGAATCGGCCGACGTCGGCGGCGTGGCCGCGATCGAGGAGGGCGCGAAAGGGCTGCCGGCCCGGCGCGTGCTGTTCCGCGACGGCAGCGAACGCTATGGCGATGTCGTCATGCCGTTCTATGGGCTGGTGCCGTCGGTCGAGTTCATGCTCGGCTCGGGGGTGGACATCGAGCGCGGCCTGCTGGTCAGTCCCAGTCTGCGCACCACCGATGAGCGCATATATGCCGCTGGCAACGTCTGCCAGATCTGGTCGGACGATGAGCGGCGCTATCGTTTCTACTACGGCCGAAGGAATGTGCGCGCCATGGGGGAGATCGCCGCCCGCAACATGACCGGTGCCAGCGACACCTTCGCGCCCGCCCTGGACGAGAAAGTGCACGTCGCTCCGGATGGGCGCATTGCCCAGGCTTTCTGGGAATACGTATGAGGAACAGCGCACGATGAGTGCCACCGACATTCAGATTGCCATCTGCGGCTCGGCGGGCGACGGCACCATCGCCGCCGGCGCCATCCTGCGCACGGTGATGGCGGACGTCGGCTACCGCGTCATCAGCTTCGACGTCTATCCGGCCGAGATCCGCGGCTTCGGCAAGTGCATTTCGCGACTGCGCATCACCACCCAGCAGGCCTATTCGCTGAAGGAGAAGTCCGACGTCCTGGTGTCGCTCAACGACAGCCACGCCATCGCCCACGTCGGCGAAGTGCGCGACTATGGCGCAGTCATCTATGAGCGCGGCTCGATCGTGCAGTTGGCCGAGAGCGGTCACATCAGCGGCCACGTCCTGCCCGGGCAGCTGCCGTATCCGGTGGCGATACGCGAGCTGTCGGAGAAGGCTACCGGTGCCAACCGTTCGCGCAACATCGTTGCCCTGGGCTTCCTCGCCGGACTGTTCGGGTTGCCCGTGGAGGCCTTCCACAAGGCCATCGGCGGCAAGTTCAAGGGCAAAGCGGGGCTTGCCGAAGCGAACATCATGGCGTTCCAGGCCGGTCACGAGGCGGGCGCGCACACCTTCAAGCTGGACGACGTGAGCTTCGGCCCGCCGGCCGCGACGGCCGTCCCCGGCGCAACCGTGCAGATGATCAGCGGCAACGCGGCCGTGGTACGCGGCTGTCTGGAGGCGGGCATCGACACCTTCTTTGGATATCCGATCACGCCGGCGACCTCGATCATGGAGCGGCTTGCTGTGGAGATGCCCAAGCGCGGCACGCGCCTGCTGCAGACCGAGGACGAGATTTCGGCGATCTCGACCACGATCGGCGCGGGCTTTGCCGGCGCACGCGCAGCCACCGCTACCTCCGGCCCCGGTCTGTCGCTCATGGCCGAGATGATCGGCCTGGGCGTGATCGCCGAGGTACCGGCGGTGATCTTCGTCTCGCAGCGGGGCGGGCCGTCCACCGGCATGCCGACCAAGACCGAACAGTCGGATCTCAACATGGCGATCTACGGCGGGCACGGCGACGCACCACGCATCGTTATCGCGCCGACCAATGTCGAGGGCTGCTATCGCTGCGCCGGCAAGGCCTTCGAAATGGCCGAGGCCTATCAGACGCCGGTGATTGTGCTGCTCGATCTATATCTGTCCAACCGTTACGAAACGGTGCTGTTTCCCGCACGCCCGCCCTTCGAGCCGAACCTTAACCGGGCACCGGAAATGAGCGACCTGAGCGCCGGTTACCGCCGCTTCGCGCTCGGCGGCGACTCGATCAGCCCGCGGGCGCTGCCCGGCGACAAGGACGGCATGCATGTGGCGACGGGCCTCGAACACAACGAGCTGGGGCGGCCGAACGACCAGCCGGAAATGCACGAGGCGATGAGCCGCAAGCGCCACGAGAAACTCATGGCGGCACTCGACCACCCAGACTTCACGGAGTACAAGCGGTTCGGCGATGAAGGCGAAGTGGAGGTGGGCATGCTGGCTTGGGGCTCCACCTTCGGCGAATGCCTGGAGGCCATGTTCCAGGCCCAGGCGGAAGGCATCCGTTGTGCCGCCATGAAGGTGGTGATGCTCAGCCCCTTCCCGACGGAGGCGGCGGCCGCATACATGGCCGACTGCCGCCAGGTGCTGGTACCGGAATTGAACTACCAGGGCCAGTTCGCAAGCCTCATCCAGGCCCATGTCGCCAAGCCGGTGACGCGGCTCACGCGTGTCACCGGCGCGCCGATGCGGGTCGAAGAAATTCTGGCCGAGATCCGGCGCCTGGCTGGACGAAGGGGATCCCCAGCCGGTGAGCGGCAGGCGGCGTGAAGCACCATCGGAGGCAGGCATGACGGTCGTCAAACCCGTTTATCTCGAGGACAAGCTGAAGCAGATCCAGCGCAGCGGGAACCTCGGCTATCGCTCGAAGACGCTGCCCACCTGGTGTCCCGGCTGCGGCTACTTTTCCATCGTCGACGGGCTGACGGCGGCGCTGTGCGAACTGGGCATACCCAATAAGGATGCGGTGGTGGTCTCAGGCATCGGCTGCTCGTCGCGCTTCCCGTTCTTCGTGCACACATATGGCTTCCATACCCTGCACGGGCGGGCGCTGCCCACCGCCACGGGGGTCAAGGTCGCCAACGAGGCACTGACCGTGGTAGCGGTAGGTGGTGACGGCGACGGGTTCGCCATCGGCGGCGGTCACGTGCCCCACGTGGCGCGACGCAATGTGGACATCACCTATCTACTGCTGGACAACGGCATTTACGGCCTGACCAAGGGACAGACCTCACCGACCTCCGCACTCGGCTTCCGCACCACGACCAGCCCCTACGACAATCAGGACCGTCCGCTCAACCCGCTCATGATGCTTTTGTCCTACGGGGCGAGCTGGGTCGGGCAGGCCTACGCCGGGCGGCCGGATCAGCTGCGTCACCTGATCGTCCAGGCCATGGCCCATCGCGGCTTTTCCTACCTGCACGTCCTTTCGCCGTGCGTCACGTTTGACAAGACTGACCGCACCTATCACAACCTGGATCTGGCGGTACGCGATCTGCCCGCCGACCACGATCCATCGGACATGGCAGCGGCCATGCGGCACGCCATGCGCCCGGACATGCCTGCGCTGGGCGTTTTCTATCGCGAGCAGCGGCCGACTCTGGGCGATGTGCTCGACGGGCTTGCCGAAAAGGCTGGGGGGGAGGGCGCCGCCCACACCGCCGCCCAGGCGCGCGGGCGCCGGGCGAGCCGGTAGCATCAGATCGGCCGGCGCGGCGGGAGGCGACACCGCCGGCAGCTTGCGCAGCACGTGGGGCGGGGCGCCGCGGCGGCGGAAGTTTGCCATCTAGATCGCGGTATCGATTCGACAAGGCACGCAGACGTCCCGGCGCGCACGGGCGGCCCGGCGCATTGCCAGCGTGCGCTCCTGCGGGTGGCAGACCATCGTCGCCTGTTCGATGGACGGGAAATTGCGCGCGACAGGCGCGGGCGGTCACTTTTGGCGCGGCATGTTCTTCATCATGTCCTGCATGTTGGGCATGTTCTTCATCATTTCGTTCGCGTTGAACGTGCCCACCCCCGGCATGATCATGTCGCCGGGCTTCTGCCCGGGTTTGCACGGCCCGAGCCACTTTGCTTCGACCGTGGTCTTGGCCTGCTTCATGCCCATCAGCGGGGGGTCGTAGGCCGTATCCATTTCGCCACGGTAACCCGAATCGAAATTACCGCTGAACACAGCCCTGGTCGTGGCAGTCGTCTTGTCGAACCTGCATACCGACTCGACGACGATGCGATCGCCCTCGCGGCGCATGCTGTTCTTCGAGCACTTCTGCTGCGTCATGTCCTTGCCCTGCTGTGCCATGAGGTTGTCGGTCTTCTCGTCGATGCAGTGCTGGATGTTGCTGACGTGGCCCTGGGCCGCCGAGCTCGTGCTCTTGACTTCCCACAAACCGGCCTTGCGCTTCGGGGCGTCGAAGGAATCAGCAGCGGCGGCGCACGTCGCGGCCGCGACAAGGCTGGCGAGGATGGCGCAGCGCAGGTACGTCGCGTCGGATCTCATGAATCGCTCCTTTCCGGATGACGGACGGGCGCGCCCATCGCGGAGCTGCCCGTTGGGTAACATCGGTCCATGTTACCCCGAAACCTCCCACCTGATCGGCTCAGTTGGGAATCGTTTTCGTCTGCACTCAAAGAGGATATGGGAAGTGCGAATAGGCAAGCACGAGGCGGTTCTGTTGCGCTGCAGCGTCAAATGTTCCGGACCGCCAACCGCATTCGTTCGTGCTATGCGCTTACAATGGCGGGCGCGACAGCCGCGCCGCTGTCATCGAGTTCAGCCGCCAATGGACGTTGATTCAAGCATCGTCCATGCCGACAGAGGGACCGATTCCCCATGACGAAGGTAACCACCAGCAAGCGTTCGACCCGATCCGCACCGGTTCAGGAGCGCAGTTTCGCCGTCGATCTCATGGAGCATATGGTCGTCGCGACCTTCGTCGTTGATGCCGAGTGTCGCGTTATCATCTGGAACAAGGCGTGCGAACGCCTTACCGGTGTCGCCGCCAGCGAAGTGCTTGGCACCCGCGAGCACTGGCGTGCCTATTACGACCACCCGCGTCCCTGTCTCGCCGATCTCATTGCGCAGGGGCGAACGGGTGAAATCGACGCCCTGTATGTTCAGCACGATGAGATCTCGAGTTCCAGCCGGGGTATCCACGCCGAGAACTGGTGCGTCATGCCCCGCGTCGGGATGCGGCTGTATCTGGCGATCGATGCCGGGCCGATCTTCGATAAGGCGGGCAAACTCGTCGCCGTCGTGGAGACCTTGCGCGACATGACGGCGCAACAGGAAGCGCAACTGGCGCTGCAGCGCCTGGCGACCAAAGACGGACTGACGGGCGTCGCCAATCGCCGCTGCTTCGATGAAACCCTGCACCTGGAGTGGCGGCGGGCGCAGCGCGATGCCTATCTCATGTCGCTCATCATGATCGACGTGGACTTCTTCAAGCGCTACAACGATTCCTACGGCCACCAGCGCGGCGACGAATGCCTCAAGGCGGTGGCCGGCACCATGGTGTCGGAGGTTTTTCGTCCGGCCGATCTCGTCGCCCGCTACGGTGGCGAGGAGTTCGCCGTCATACTTCCCAACACTGCCGTCGTCGGGGCGGAACTGGTCGCCGAGCGCATTCGCAGCGCTGTCGCCGCACTGCACATCCCGCACGGCGGGTCCGAGGTTGCCGATCATGTCACCGTCAGCCTCGGCGTGGCCACCCTCATGCCCGGGCAAGGCAACTCCCCGGAAGTGCTGCTGGCAAGTGCCGATGGCGCGCTCTACCGCGCCAAGCACGACGGACGAAACCGCGTTGCCGCGGTGGAACTGAGTGTCGCGACGGAGTCGAGCGCGCGGTGAGATGCTGGGCGCCGCGCGGCGTGACTGCGGCATAGCGCGCGCCAGGCCCGCCGCACCCGATCGGCTGGCCTTGGCCGACATTGTTCGGCCCCCCGTTCTGTTACAACAGCTTCCGGCGCTTCAGGTTCATAATGCATGCAGCGCTACAGGCGCGGAACGATGCCTGCAGCGGCCAATGGGGGGCGTTTCGAAGCCGTTCGGCGCAGGCGGTCGACAAAGGCGCGAGGCCAGGCTTTCGAGCGGGAATTCCAATCGAATTGGCAAGGCGCGGAGTTGGTAGGGGTGAAGATCGGCGCAAAGCTGGCGTTGGCAGCGGTGTCGGCTGCGATGTTTCTGCTCGCGCTGCTGGCGGCGCTGGTGATCGTGTTCGCGGCGGGGCTGGAAGAGCAGGAGCGAGCGACGCTCCTGACGGTGCTGGACAACCGCGCCGGCGCAGCGCTCATGATTGTCTTCGTCGCCTGCGGCTTTCTCTTCGCCATCCTGCGCTCGGCGCACGAGACGTTCGTCATCGCGCCGGCGCGCGCCGCGGAAGAAGCGGGCGCGATGCTGGGCGACGTCAGCCGTCGGCTGACCTTGCAGGGCAGCAGCGAGCTGCAGGGGCTGCTCGACGTGATCAATCGCGTCGCCGCCGGGCGGCAGTCCCACGAGGCGGAGATCGAGGCCCGGGTGCGCAACGCCAACGCCCGTGCCGAAGAGGAGACCAACCGCTTTGCCACCCTGGTGGCCGAACTGGCCCAGGGCGTCGTCGTCTGTAACGCCGACGGCAGGATCCTCCTCTACAACCGCCGGGCTCGGGAGCTGTTCGCGGACAGCGATGGTGTGGCGAGCGCTGCGTCCGTCGGACTCGGTCGATCGATCTATGCCGTGCTCGACCGTCAGCTGATCTCGTACTCTCTGGAAAAGGTGGCTGGCCACCACGATCCGGACATCCCGTCTTCGAGCCACTTCGTCGCGGCGGTCGGCTCCGGGCGCCTGCTGCGCGTCGAACTTGCCCCTGTGCGCAGCGCGGCAGGTGCAACGGCCGCGGACGATGCCCGCACGGCCGGCGAGGCGCGCGATCTGCCCGCCTACCTCTTGGTCCTCGACGACATCACCGCGACGTTCGAGAGCGAATCCAAGCGCGACGTCCTGCTTCAGGGCATGACCCAGGGATTGCGCGGCCCCCTGGCCAATTTGCGCGCGGCGGCGGAAACCCTGCACGACTATCCGGACATGGACGCCGAGGAGCGTGGCCGCTTTCTCGCAGTGGTGCGCGACGAGGCGCAATCCCTGGGGAACCGCGTCGAGGCTGCGGCGCGGGAGTTCGCCTCCGTCGTCAGGACCCGCTGGCCGTTGGAGGAAATGGCTGGTGCCGATCTGCTGGCGGCCGCCTGCCGGCGCATCGAGCAGCGCGCCGGCGTGCGCGCCAGCCTGGAAGAGGTTGCCCCCGATCTGCGCGTCAAAGTAGATGGGTTTTCGATTCTGCAGGCCATGACCTATCTCGCGGCGCGCCTGCGCGACGACCAGGGCGTGCGCGAGGTGCGCCTGCGGCTGACCGGCGACCGGCAAATGGCCCACGTCGATCTGCTCTGGTCCGGCGGATCGATGAGCAACGAAACCGAGATCCAGTGGGAACTCGATCCCATGCACGAAGCGGGCGAGACCACGCCGCTGACCGTGCGCGACGTGGTGGAGCGCTGCGGCGGCGAGATCTGGTTCCAGCGCCATCGCGCCAGCCAGCGCGCGTACTTCCGTTTCCTTCTGCCGACGGTATCCGAGCGCAAACGCCCCAGTGCCCGTGCCCCCTCCAGCGTCGCCACGGACAGCCGGCCGGAGTTCTACGACTTCGACCTGTTCAAGCGCTGGGACACCGAGGGCGATCTGGACAACTGTCCGCTTGCGACGTTGTCATACACGGTATTCGACACCGAGACTACCGGCCTCGACCCCACCGGCGGCGACGAGATCATCCAGATCGGGGCGGTACGCATCGTCAATCGCCGCCTGTTGCGCCAGGAGAACTTCGAGCAACTGATCGATCCGCGCCGCCCGCTGCCGCCGAAGTCGGTCAAGGTGCATGGCATTACCCAGGCCATGCTGACCGGGCAGCCGAGCGCGGAGCGCGTGTTGCCGGTGTTCCGGGCCTTCGTCGCCGACACGGTGCTCGTGGCCCACAATGCGGCGTTCGACATGCGCTTTCTCGAACTCAAAGAAGAGAAGACCGGCGTGCGTTTCGACCGCCCGGTGCTCGACACCTTTCTTCTCTCGGCGGTAATCTTTCCCAACCAGGAGTCGCACCGGCTCGAGGCCATTGCCGAGCGCGTCGGCGTGACGGTAGTGGGGCGGCACACGGCGCTGGGCGATGCTATCGTCACGGGCGAGATCTTCCTCAAGATGCTGGACCTGCTCGCCGAGCGCGGCATTCACACGCTGCGCCAGGCGCGCGAGGCATCGGAGGCCACTTTCCATGCCCGCATTACCTATTGATTCCGACTCGGCGCCGGTCGGTCTGCACTCCGTGCTGCGCGGACTGGTCCGCCGCGAGCCTTTGTGCGTCGGGCCGATGGATAGCGTCCGCGACGTGCTGCGCGCGATGGACAGACGTGGCGGGGACGTGGCGGTCGTCGCCGACCCGGATACCAACATGCCGCTGGGCAGTGTCACTCTGCGCGATGCGCTGCGCCTGATCGTCGAGGAATCCTGCGACCTCGATCAACCGGTGGTCGGCGTCATGACAGGCGGATTGCCGGCACTATCGGCGGACGCGACGGTGCAGCAGGCGACCCTGCTCATGGTCCGGCGCGGACTGCGCTATCTGCTGCTGACGGAGCCGGACGGACGGTTGTTCAACATCGTTGCGCAAAGCGAGCTATATGGCCTGCAGGCAGCCGGCTCGGAGCACGTGGTGGCATCGGTGCTGGGCGCGCACACCATCGAGGATCTGGCCTCGGCAGCGGCGGAGGTGCGCGGTTTCGCCGCCCGGCGGTTGGCCGAGGGCGTGGGACCCGAGGCACTTTGCCAATGGATCTCTGCCTTGAACGATCTCGTCACCATCCAGGTCATCGATCTGATCGAGGGTCAGTTCGATCTGCCCATCGTGCCCTGGTGCTGGCTGGTGTTCGGCTCGGAGGGCCGGCTGGAGCAGACACTCGTCACCGACCAGGACAACGGCATCGTCTTCGCCGCTGATTCGGCGGCGGAAGCCGAAGCGCTGCGACGCGAGTTCCTGCCGTTTGCCGAAAAGGTAAATCATGCCCTGGACGCCTGCGGGTTTCCGCTCTGTCGGGGGCAGATCATGGCCTGCAATCCGTCCTGGTGCCTGTCCCTGGACGAATGGCGGCAGGCATTCGCCAAGTGGATCGGCGCTGCCTTGCCGACGGCGCTGCTCAACTCGACGATCTTCTTCGACTTCCGACCGATCTACGGCCGGGACGACCTGTCCGGGGCACTGCGTAATTGGTTGCTGGGATATGTCAAGGACTTCCCGACGTTTCTGCGCGCGATGGCCGTCAGCGCGCTGGAAACCGGGCCACCGCTGGGCATGTGGGGCCGGTTCACCTTCGACGATAGCCGGGAGTACCCGCACACCTTGGATCTGAAGGCCCAGGGCATTCGCCTGTTCGTCGACGCGGCCCGGGTGCTGGCACTGGCTCACGGCGTCGTGCATACGAACACCGTCGAGCGGCTGCGGGCGGAGCGGATCATGCTCGACATGCCGCTCGAGGAAACAGCGGCGGCGGTAGAAGCTTTCTATCAGATTCAGCGCCTGCGGTTGCGCAACCAGTTGAATGGGGAGTTCCCGAGCGCCGCCAACCGGCTCAATCCCAATCGACTGCACGAGCTGGACCGGCACATTCTTAAGGAGGCACTGCGGCATGCGCGCCGCCTGCAGCAGCGGGTAGCATTGGACTTCCAGGTGTGAGCCCGCCGCGCCCAACACGCCCCGGCCGTTTCCCATTCGCTCCGTGATTCGGTAATCTTGGCGCTGTCCGGTTCAGCTAGGTTCAGGAGTATTGCTACCATGCCCATCTACGAGTACGTCTGTGCATCTTGCGGCAAGGAATTCGAAAAGTTGGTGCGCGCTTCCTCGGCGGCGCCCGAATGTCCCGCTTGCCATGGCACCGAGCTGCGCAAGAAACTGTCCGCCTTTGCCGCCGTCACCGGCTCATCCGCCGCGGCCAGTGATCTTCCCGGTCCGTGCGGGAGCTGCGGCCATCCGGATGGCCCCGGGGCCTGCCGGTTCAGCTGATCTTCCGTCTGCCACGATAACGAGAAGGCGACGCAGCCCCGTGCCGCCGGTGCGCGAGGTGCGCATGCCCAAGTTCCCACCTTGTTGGGAGAGCTGCGGCTCCTGCGGTCAGGGTGACATCACCGTGCAGAGCGTGCTCGTTTCGCCCGGCCAGACGGTGAGCTGCGACGAACCGCTGATCGTGCTTGAAACGGGGAAGGTGGCCCTGGACATCCCCAGTCCTCACGAGGGCGTGATTGTCGAGGTGGCCGTTCAGGAGTTTGATCCCATCGCCGAAGACGATCTCATCGTCCGCATCGACACGGCGTAGGTTCGTCTTCTTCACGGCACGCGCAGCATCGCCATGACCACCACGACCATCGAGTGCAGGACTCTGGAGCTGCTCGCGCCGGCGCGCAATGCCGAGTTCGGCATCGAGGCCATCAATCACGGTGCGGATGCTGTATATATCGGCGGCCCCGCCTTCGGCGCGCGCGCGGCGGCAGGCAACCCGGTCGCGGACATCGAAAAGCTCGCCGCCCATGCCCATCGCTATTCAGCGCGCGTGTTCGTGGCGCTGAACACCATCCTCGACGACGAGGAGATCGATCAGGCCCATCGCCTCGCCTGGCAGATCTACGAGGCGGGTGCCGACGCGCTTATCGTCCAGGACATGGGCATGTTGGAGCTGGATCTGCCGCCGATCCAGCTGCACGCCAGCACCCAGACAGACAACCGCTCGCCGGAGAAGGTGCGGTTCCTGGAGCAGGTCGGCTTCTCGCAGATCGTTCTGGCACGCGAGTTGTCGTTGCGCCAGATCCGGGCCATCGCCGCCGAAACCACGGCTACGCTGGAGTTTTTCGTCCATGGTGCCCTATGCGTAAGCTACAGCGGCCAGTGCTACATCAGCCACGCCCATACCGGCCGCAGCGCCAACCGCGGCCAGTGCTCGCAAGCCTGTCGGCTCCCCTATACGCTGCTGGACGAAAACGGCGGCGTCGTGGCGCACGAACGCCATCTGCTGTCGATCAAGGACAACGACCAGAGCACCAATCTGCGGGTGCTGGCCGATGCCGGTGTCCGCTCCTTCAAGATCGAGGGCCGGCTAAAGAATCTTGCGTACGTCAAGAACGTCACGGCGTACTACCGCCGGCTGCTCGACCGCGTCCTGGAGGAAGCGCCTTTCTATCGACAGGCCTCTGCCGGCCGCTGTACCTTCTTCTTCGAGCCTAACCCGGAGAAGACTTTCAACCGTGGCGCCACGGACTATTTCGTCCATGAGCGCCGGGCTGATCTCGGCGCGTTCGAATCGCCCGGATTTGTCGGCGAGGCAGTCGGGCGCGTCGTGGCGAGCGGGCGCAATTACGTCGACGTCGAGGCTGCCGTGCCACTGCACAACGGCGACGGCATCGCCTTCGTCAATTCGCGCAACGAAGTAGTGGGCGTGCGCCTCAATCGTGTCGAGGCGAACCGCCTTTATCCTGCCGAGGCCGTGGCGGAACTCGCCGTGGGGCAGATGCTCTTCCGGAATCACGATCAGGAATTCCATCGCCAGCTGGCGAGAAGATCCGCCGAGCGGCGCATCGCCGTTCGGATGCGCCTGGAGGAGAGCGTCGACGGCTACCTGCTGCGCCTGACCGACGAAGAGGGTGTGACGGCGGTGGCAAGCATCCGTCATCGAAAAGAGCCGGCCCGCGATGCCGGCGCCGCCGCCATCCGGGAGCAGCTCGGTCGCCTGGGCAATACCAGATTCGTCGCGCAGGACATCGACCTGGCACTCTCCGGTGCATGGTTCATCCCCGCCTCGGCCCTCAATGCCCTGCGGCGGGACGCGCTGGCGAAGCTGGAAGCCGCCCGCGCCGCCGCCTACGTGCGTCCGCCGCGGGCGGTCGCGGCGCTTCCCCCGGCGCCCTACCCGGAGGCGGAACTGACCTACCTCGGCAATGTGTTCAATCGCCACGCACGGGCCTTCTACGCACGCCATGGCGTTACCCTGATCGAGGACGCCTACGAGTCGAATCGCCTCCGCGGCGCGGTCTCGCTGATGATCACCAAACACTGCCTGCGCTACAGCTTCAATCTCTGTCCGAAACAGGTCGGAGGGATTCGGCCCGATCCGATGACGCTCAAGTGCGGCGGCGATACGCTTGCCCTGCGCTTCGACTGCAAGCGCTGCGAGATGCATGTCATCGGCAAGATGCGCAAGTGGCGCCCTGCCGCCTGATGCCGGTGCGACGTTGCCTCAGTTGATCACCACGCTTCTGGCGATCGCCTCGACGCGGTCCTTGTGGCGCGGGAAGAAGGTCAGCCTCGGTGCCTGGTAGAGCAGGGCAAACAGCTCGCCCTTGTCGATGGCGCCGAAACCGATGCCGAGCTGGTGGACGTTGTCCAACTTGCGGATGCGCTCGTACTCAAATCGATAACCCTTGCGGCCGCCGAACGGATAGGGCTCCAGCTTGAGCAGCTTGAAGGTGGAGCCGTCGCGGGTCAGCACGCTTTCGAACATGGACACCACTTCCTCGGTCTGCATGTTGCTGCGGAAGACGACGTTCTTTTTCTGCGCGCTCGCCGGTGCGTCCGGATGCATCGCCTGGCCGTCCTTGATGCCGGAGTAGATGAGGAACTCGTCGATGGTGATCCCCTCCATGGTCCACACCTCGGCCGGCTTGATGCCCGGAAAATCGAGATGGTTCCAGTTGCCCTCGATGTTCACAGTGAGGCGGGTGCCGACGCTGCGGTTGCCGGATTCGACCTTCTTCACCGTCGCGCAGGCTGAGAGCAGAACGATCAGAGCGAGGAGGCACAGCCTTGTCATGCGCGCAGCTCCGACAGGTAATCCCTGATGAGAACGGCGTCCGGCGCCTGCGGCGCAAGTTCGAGATAGCGCGCGAACGCCTCGATGGCCTCGGCGTTGTGGCCGCGCTGGCGCGCGATCAGCCCGATGCCGCGATACGCCGGCGCCGGAGCATGGTCCGACTGCACCGCGGCGCGATAATCGGCCAGCGCGAGATCCGGGTCGCCGCTTTCGCCACGCAGCCGATAAACCTCGCCGCGGTGGAAGCGAACCAGACCTTCCGAGGACTTGCGGGAGAGCAAGCGTGACAGCAGCACCAGGCTTTCAGCATATTGGCCGCGCTTCACCTCGTCTTGCAGCCAATCGTCGAGGAAGCGCTGCGTCTGCTCGGCGTAGCCCTCCTCGTTCTTGCTGCCGCCGGGCATGGCGCTGGCGTACTGGCCCAGCGTCTCCCGCCTCTCCGGCGGCGGGGGATGCGTGGCGAAAAGCGGGCTGATCTGTTCCGGATCCTTGCCTTCCCGGGCCTTTAGCTCGTCTAGCAGATTGCCCCAGACCCGGGCGGCTTCGGCCACATCGTAGCCGGCCTGGTGCATGAGAATGGCACCGATACGGTCGGCATCGCGCTCGTGGTCGCGTCCATAGGCGAACGCGCTGGCTAGCACCGCCAGCTGTCCCACCGCGCCGACGAGACCGAACAGGCCGAGAAACTGGCCGAAGGCGGATTTCGCCTTGATGTCGCGCAGCCGCTCGACGGAATGCCGCTGCAGGTAGTGGCCGATCTCGTGGCCGAGGACGGCCGCTAGCTGCGCCTCGTTCTCGGCGCGAAGCAGCAGTCCCGTCCACACTTGCATCATCCCGTTTGGCGCCATGTTGGCGTTGAACAGGGGCGTGCGCACCAGATGCACGCGCATGTCCGGGCAGTGGTCACCGCCCAGGCGGCACGCCAGGTCCTGCACGTAGGCCTTGAGTTTGGCGTCGCGCACGAGGAAGGGGCTGCGGCGCAGGTTCTTCTCTTCGCGGTCCATCAGCGCCCACAGTCCACCTTCGTCCGTGGCGAGATCCGGCCGGGTCAGGCGCTGCGGCGCCGTGTAGCTCAACTCCTGAGCCCAGCTCCGGCGCGTCAGGACGCACAGGCCGCAGGCGACGCCCGCCGTGAGAAGACGCCGACGATTCATTTCGTTTCCGGGAAATCCTTCAGCAGCGCCGACACGGTCTCCGCCGCCGGCTCGGCTTCGCGCAGATCGCCGGTGCCGCGCACGAGTTGGTTGAACCACAGTACCTGGCCGCTGCGCAAATCCACCAGCGACGCGTAGCCAACCTGGAACCCGGCGGTAATGCCGACGCCGAGCAGTGCCAGGGCGACCATGGCCACCTTACGCTCGGCACTGGCGTAACTGTCGCGCATCCAGATGAACAGCGCATAGTCGCTGCCCGTCTTGTCGTGAATCGGAACGACCGCATCGCCCAGCGACCAGTCGAGCTTGCCGTCCTTGGTCGGCAGCGACAGATTGCCGCCGGACATGTGATGGGTGGAAATGGAACGGGCCACGGCGGCATGCAGCGCGTTGATCTCGGCCAGTTCGTCGGCGTCCTCCTCGGACAGCTCGCGCACCGTTAGGCCGAGTCCGGCCGCCTTGTGGCTCAGGGCCTCGTGGACATGCTTCAGCGCAGCCTCGGTCCAGTCGGCGCGGGGTTCCGTGATGCCGCCGGCGGAAAGCGAGAACAGTTCGATGTCCGGCTGCATGACGACAATGGCCGCACCCTTGGGCATGCCGGGGAAGCCGGGGGCGACGCTGCGCGGCTCGGCGTGCAGGGGGGCGTTGCCAAGACCGACGAGCAGCAACAAGCACAACGCACGGCGCCCGAACCATTCCGGCATCAACTTCTCCCTGTATGCTCTTTGAATTGACCGGGAAGGTTAGCACCGCGCCACGGATTAAGCCAGTGCCATTCGCTTTCCTGGCGCGGCCGCGCGGCATAGAGGGCCCACGGCAGCTGGCAAAGCCGAACGGCAACGGGGGCTCTCGACGGCTATTCACCACATGGTCTCGAGCGGCAGATCTGGGCACAGTGCGCCGCGGCCCTGACCTGCGGCGACGTTCCACACTCCGCGGCGCCCAAAGAAAGACGGCCCGGGATCGCCGGGCCGTCGCGCTGTCGGCACGGTGCGTGGTGACGCACCGTGCCATTGAACGTTGCCGTCAGACCGTGATGCTGTCCGCCACTTCCCTGAACTCCTCGATCTGGTCGAAATTCATGTAACGATACACGTCGGCGGCCTTGGCGTTGACCGCCTGGACCTGCTCCATGTACTCGGCCACGGTGGGGATCTTACCCATGAGCGCGCACACCGCCGCCAGCTCCGCCGAGGCGAGATAGACGCGCGTGTCGATGCCCAGGCGGTTGGGGAAGTTGCGCGTCGAGGTGGACACCGCGGTGCTGCCCTTGCGGATCTGCGCCTGGTTGCCCATGCACAGCGAGCAGCCGGGCATTTCCATGCGCGCGCCCGAGCGCCCGAGGACCGCGTAATAGCCTTCCTCGTTGAGGATCATGGCGTCCATCTTGGTTGGTGGCGCGATCCACAGACGGGTCGGGATGTCGGTCTTGCCGTCGAGTACCTTGCCGGCGGCGCGGAAGTGGCCGATGTTGGTCATGCACGAACCGATGAACACTTCGTCGATCTTGTCGCCGGCGACCTCGGACAAAAGCTTCACGTCGTCCGGGTCGTTCGGACAGGCGAGGATTGGCTCTTTCACGTCGGCGAGGTCGATCTCGATGATCGCGGCGTACTCGGCGTCGGCGTCGCCCTTGAGCAGTTCGGGCTTGGCGATCCAGGCCTGCATGGCCTTGATGCGGCGCTCGAGCGTGCGGCGGTCTTCGTAGCCGTTGGCGATCATCCACTTCATGAGCGTGATGTTCGAGCGCATGTACTCGATGATCGGTTCCTTGTTGAGGTGCACCGTGCAGCCGGCGGCCGAGCGCTCGGCGGAGGCGTCAGAGAGCTCGAACGCTTGCTCGACCTTGAGATCCGGCAGCCCCTCGATTTCCAGGATACGGCCGGAGAAAATATTCTTCTTGCCCTTCTTCTCGACGGTGAGCAGACCCTGCTTGATCGCGTAGTAGGGAATCGCGTTGACCAGGTCGCGCAGCGTGACGCCGGGTTGCAGCTTGCCCTTGAAGCGCACCAGCACCGATTCCGGCATGTCGAGCGGCATCACGCCGGTGGCCGCGGCGAAGGCGACCAGGCCCGAGCCGGCGGGGAACGAAATGCCGATCGGGAAGCGCGTGTGCGAGTCGCCGCCGGTACCGACGGTGTCGGGCAGCAGCAGGCGGTTGAGCCACGAGTGGATGACGCCGTCACCCGGCTTGAGCGAGACGCCGCCGCGCGCGGTGATGAAGCTGGGCAGCGTGCGGTGCATCTTGACGTCGACCAGCTTCGGATACGCCGCAGTGTGGCAGAACGACTGCATCACCATGTCGGCGGAGAAGCCGAGGCAGGCGAGATCCTTCAGTTCGTCGCGGGTCATCGGGCCGGTGGTGTCCTGGGAGCCGACGGTGGTCATCTTCGGTTCGCAGTAGGTGCCCGGGCGGATGCCCTTGCCCTCCGGCAGGCCGCAGGCGCGGCCGACCATCTTCTGCGCCAGCGAGTAGCCCTTGCCGGTATCCGTCGGCGCCTGCGGCAGGCGGAACAGCGTGGACGGCGGCAGGCCGAGCGCCTCGCGCGCGCGGGCCGTCAGACCGCGGCCGATGATCAGGTTGATGCGACCGCCCGCGCGCACTTCGTCAAGAATCACCGGCGTCTTCAGCGTTGCCTCGGCGACGGCGGCGCCGTTCTTGGTGGCAACGATCTTCGAGGTGGCTTGGTTGATCTTGAGTTCGATTTCGTCGCCCATCTCCATCTGGGCCACGTCCAGTTCGATGGGCAGCGCGCCGGCGTCTTCCATGGTGTTGAAGAAGATCGGCGCGATCTTGCCGCCCAGGCACACGCCACCGAAACGCTTGTTCGGCACGAAGGGTATGTCCTCGCCGGTCCACCACAGGACCGAGTTGGTGGCGGATTTGCGTGAGGAGCCCGTGCCGACCACATCGCCGACGTAGGCGATTGGCAGGCCCTTGGATTTCAGCGCGTCCAGTTGCCGGATCGGACCAAGCTTGCCGGGCTCGTCGGGCAGGATGCCGGCACGCGGGTTCTTGAGCATCGCCAGCGCATGCAGCGGAATATCCGGGCGCGACCAGGCATCCGGCGCCGGCGACAGATCGTCGGTGTTGGTTTCGCCGGTGACCTTGAACACCACCACCTTGAGGGAAGACGGCACCTCCGGGCGCGCGGTGAACCACTCGCCATCGGCCCAGGATTGCATGACCGCCTTGGCGTTGGCATTACCCTTGTCGGCGAGTTCCTTGACGTCGTGGAAGTAGTCGAACATCAGCAGCGTGGCCTTGAGCGCCTTGGCGGCGATGCCGCCCACCTTGGCATCGCCGAGGAGGTCGATCAGCGGCTTGACGTTGTAGCCGCCGAGCATGGTGCCGAGCAGTTCGGTGGCTTTCTCGCGGGAAACCAGCTGGCACGCCTCTTCGCCCTTTGCCACCTTGGCAAGAAACTCGGCCTTGACCTTGGCGGCATCGTCGACGCCGGCCGGGACGCGATGGGTGAGCAGATCGACGAGGGACTGCTCCTCGCCTTTCGGCGGGTTCTTCAGCAGTGCGATCAGCTCTTCGGTCTGCTGTTTGGATAGGGGCAGGGGCGGAATCCCGAGCGCGGCGCGCTCGGCAACATGCTGGCGATAGCTTTCTAGCACGGCAGTGTCCTCGTACAGGTGTGTTCGATCAGGTTGATGGGGAAAAAAAGCGCCGTTGCGCTTCAGCGTCAATTGTCATGCCCGTGGCGTGGGCTCGGGCGAGCAGCGTCCAATAGTAGCGATAGGAGGCGCGATCGTGCAGCCGCCCTTCGTGCTGAATGGGTCCCCAGTCTCGGTCCTGGGCGGCGACCAGTATTTCGACGGCGTGGCCTACCTCGGCGAAGTCGGGCCGCATCGCCTCAAGGATGGGCTCGATCTGCATGGGGTGAATGCTCCACATGCGAAGAAAACCGAACTGCTCGCGCGCCCGGCGGGCGTCGCCGCATACGATATTGGCATCCTTCAGCTCCGTCGTCACGTTGTGCGACGGCACGACGCCGTTGCCGAGCGCCGCGGCGGCGATTTCGCGTTTTGCCCGGGCGACGAGCGGATGTTCGAATTGGCCGGGACTCTTCATCGCCGCGCCGGGGATGGCGCCGTGGTGCGCGGAAACGAAATCCATGAGACCGAAGTCGAGGGATTCGACGCCATCGAGCTGGGCGATCTGCCAGACTTCGTGCAATGCGCCGTGGGTTTCGATCAGAACATGCACCGGGATCTTGCGCTGCAGGCCGAGCCTCGCTTCGAGGTTGCGCACGACGGCGATCTGTGCCGAGACGTCCGCGACGCCCGCCGCCTTGGGCAGAGTCACGAATGCCAGCCGCGCGCCGGCGACGGCTAGCATGATTTCGAGGTCCTGGCGCCAGTGTCCGTGCGTGATGTCGTGGATGCGCACGCCGACGCGCCCGTGCCGGTTCTCCGCCCCGGCGATGAGCGCGGCGCACATGCGCGCATGCTCCGATTCGGCACCGGCGGGCGCCCCGTCCTCGCAATCGCAGGTGACGTCGAAGACCGGGCCGCGTTCGGCTTGCAGGCCGAGCGCCTTGCGGATGAGCTTCTCGCTGCCGGCGTAGTGATCCACTGCCGGAATGATGGGCAGATGCCTGGCACCGGCAAACAGGACATCATCGGGATGCAGGCGCGTCATTTTCGAGAAAGCGGCTCGCGTGCAAGTGAAGGGCAGGGCAGGCGGAACGCCGTCGGTTCCGCCTGCCCTGCCCTCCCGCTGGGGGAGGGCAGGCGCCGGGCGGCTAACCGAGCAAACTGGCGACGCCGGCCTGCTCTTCCTGCAACTCGGCCAAGGTCTTGTCCATCATGCTGCGTGAATAGTCGTCGATGGCCAGGCCTTCGACGCGCTTGTACTCGCCGCCGGCACAGGTGACCGGCACACCATAAACGATGCCCTGCGGGATGCCGTAGGAGCCGTCCGAGGGTATGCCCATGGTGACCCACTTGCCATTGGTGCCCAGCGCCCAGTCGCGCATGTGATCGATGGCAGCATTGGCGGCGGAGGCGGCGGACGACGCGCCGCGGGCGGCGATGATCGCAGCGCCGCGCTTGCCCACCGTCGGGATGTATTCATTGCGATACCAGGCCTCGTCGTTGATCGCCTCCAGGGCGGGCTTGCCGGCCACGGTGCAGAAGCGCAGGTCCGGGTACATGGTCGGGGAGTGATTTCCCCAGACGATCATCTTCTCGATATCGGTGACGGCCTTGCCGGTGCGCGCCGCCAGTTGCGATACGGCACGGTTGTGGTCCAGGCGCAGCATCGCCGTAAAGTTCCCCTTGGGCAACGTCGGCGCGGATTTCATGGCGATGTAGGCGTTAGTGTTGGCGGGATTGCCGACCACCAGCACTTTGATGTCGCGCGATGCCACTTCGTTCAGCGCCTTGCCTTGTTCGATGAAGATCTTGGCGTTATCCATCAGCAGATCTTTACGCTCCATGCCCGGCCCGCGCGGTTTGGCCCCCACCAGCAGAGCATAGTCGGCGTCCTTGAAGGCCACCTTGGGATCTGCGCTGCCGACCATGCCGGCAACCAAGGGAAAGGCGCAGTCGTCGAGTTCCATCATGACGCCCTTGAGCGCTGCCTGAGCCTTGTCGATGGGCAGTTCAAGCATCTGCAGGATGACTGGCTGGTCCTTGCCGAGCATTTCGCCAGAGGCGATGCGATAAAGGAGGGCGTAGCCGATCTGACCGGCGGCGCCGGTGACTGCGACACGAACGGGGGTTTTGGCCATGATGGTAGCTCCTGTCGTCTATGCGGTTGAATAATACGTGAGCTGTGCCGGTGATGCGCCTCCCGAAGCCGGAACAGCCCCGTCGAGACCGCCGGCCCGGCAGCCTCGCAAGCGATGGTAGGCCTTGGCGCTATCGGTGTCAAGGGCAGTAATATATGTTATCTTATATAAGACATAAGACGAAGTATAGACGGCCCCCGTTTTTTGTGCTGAAATCCCGTCATGGTTCAGGAGTCACCTACTTTCAGCCCACTGTACCGGCAGATCAAGAGCCTGATGCTTCAGGGGCTCGAATCGGGAGAGTGGCGGCCCGGCGAGGCGATTCCCAGCGAAACAGAACTGGCCCAGCGCTTCAATGTCAGTCAGGGCACCGTGCGCAAGGCCATCGACGAGATGGCGGCAGAGAACCTGCTCGTGCGCAAGCAGGGCAAGGGCACCTTCGTTGCGTCGCACAACGACCCGCGCACCCTGTTCCGGTTTCTCCGCCTTGTCCCCATCGACGGTGACCTCGTTTCCCCCCAGAGCGTTCCCCAACAGTGCTGGCGCGCCAAGGCCGGCCATGAGGTGGCGCGGGTACTGCACCTGAAACCGGGTGCGCCCATCATTGTCCTGCGGCGTATCCTGAATTTCTCGGGCAAGCCTGTTGTCATAGACGAGGTCTATCTCCCCGGCGAGTTGTTCCAGACACTCAGTCTGGACATGCTCGAGCAGTACCAAGGGTCCTTGTACAGCCTTTTCGAGTCGCAGTTCGGCGTGCGCATGATCCGCGCCGAGGAGCGGCTGCGCGCCGTTGCCGCCGATCGTGCCAGCGCCGAAACCCTTGGTGTCGTCGAAGGCAGTCCGCTGCTGTCCGTCGAGCGTGTTGCCTATACCTACGGCGACAAACCCGTCGAGTGGCGGAGGGGTTTGTACTGCACCGCGGAACATTACTATCTGAACGAACTGAGCTAGATCCCTTATGGGCGCATCAGCGCCGCTTAGTCAGGTGTAGGGAAGGGTATATACTTAACAACACAAAAATACTGATGCACTGCGGCATTCGCTCCAACCCGCGGGCGCCGCTTACAAAAGGGAGGTAGTTGCCATGCCAGATGCGGTATTCGCTAAGCGACGTCCGAAGCACCTTAACCTGTTCGTAATAAAGCTGCCGCTGCCGGGGTTCATGTCGATCTTGCACCGCGTCAGCGGCGCAGTACTGTTCCTCTTCTTACCCGTCCTGCTCTGGCTGTTCGCCAGTAGTCTGGAATCACCGCAGAGCTTCGCCACGTTCAAGGAGTTCGTGGCGCATCCGCTCGTCAAGTTGGTGTTGCTGGGCCTGTTGTGGTCGTACCTGCACCACTTCTGCGCCGGTATTCGCTACCTCTTCCTCGACCTGGATAAGGGCGTGGATCTTGCGCCGGCGCGGATGACCGCCGGTGCGGTGATGGTTGTGAGCATTGCTCTCACGCTTGTCCTAGGGTGGAAACTGCTATGGTAAATCGAATCGTTGTCGGTGCCCATTACGGGCTGCGTGACTGGCTGGGGCAACGCATCACGGCCGTCGTGATGGCGCTCTACACGCTAATTCTCGTCGCGGCCATCCTGATGACGCCCTCCATGACGTACGAAAGCTGGCGTGCCCTGTTTTCAGGTGGCTTCATGCGTTTCGTCACCTTCGTCTTTTTCGTCAGCCTTTTCTACCACGTGTGGATCGGCGTTCGCGACATCTTCATGGACTACATCAAGCCGACGGGCGTGCGCCTCGTGCTGCACTCGCTTGTCATCCTTGTCCTGGTCGGGTGCCTCGGCTGGGCGGCTCAGATTCTCTGGAGGCTGTAAGTGAACACGACGGCCAAGCTGAAAAAACGCAATTTCGACGCGGTGATCGTGGGTGCCGGCGGTGCCGGTCTGCGCGCGGCGCTGCAACTCTCCGAGGCAGGTCTCAAGACTGCGGTACTGACCAAGGTGTTTCCGACGCGCTCGCACACCGTCGCGGCGCAAGGCGGTGTCGCTGCCTCGCTCGGCAACTCGACCGAAGACAACTGGCACTGGCACATGTATGACACCGTCAAGGGGTCGGATTACCTCGGTGACCAGGATGCCATCGAGTTTCTCGTACGGCGGGCGCCCGAGGTGGTGATAGAGTTGGAGCACTTCGGCATGCCGTTCGACCGGCTGGACAACGGTCGCATCTATCAGCGCCCCTTTGGCGGTCACTCGATGTACTACGGTGAAAGCCCGGTACAGAGGACCTGCGCGGCCGCCGACCGGACCGGCCATGCCATGCTGCACGCGCTGTATCAGCGCAACGTGCGCGCCAACACCCAGTTCTTCGTCGAATGGATGGCACTCGATCTGGTCCGTGATCAGCACGGCCAGGTGCTCGGTGTGACCGCCTTGGAGATGGAAACGGGCGAGGTCATGATCTTCCACTCCAAGGCGACGCTGTTCGCGACTGGCGGCGCCGGGCGCATCTTCTATGCCTCCACCAATGCTTTCATCAATACCGGTGACGGGCTGGGCATGGCGGTGCGTGCCGGCATTCCGATCGAGGACATGGAGTTCTGGCAGTTTCATCCGACCGGTGTGCATGGGGCCGGCGTCCTGATTACGGAAGGGGTGCGCGGGGAGGGCGGCATCCTGCTCAACAAGGACGGCGAGCGCTTCATGGAGCGCTACGCGCCGAACCTGAAGGATCTTGCCTCGCGCGATGTCGTCTCCCGGTCCATGGCCACGGAGATCAAGGAGGGCCGCGGTTGCGGACCCGACGCCGATCACCTGTTGCTCAAGCTCGATCACCTCGGTCCCGACGTCATTCTGAAGCGCCTGCCAGGCATACGCGAAATCGCGATCAAGTTCGCCAATACCGATCCGATCAAGGAGCCGATTCCGGTGGTTCCGACCGCCCACTACCAGATGGGCGGTATTCCCACCAACTATCACGGACAGGTTGTGGCGCCGTTGGGCGGCAATCCCGAGACGGTCGTACCGGGCTTCTACGCCGCAGGCGAATGCTCATGTGTGTCAGTGCATGGCGCCAATCGCCTGGGCTCCAACTCCCTGACGGACCTGCTGGTGTTCGGGAAGTCGGCCGGCGAGCAGATGATCGCCGACATCAGGAAGATGCCCGTCGCCCACAAGGAGCTCCCGGAGGATGCAGGAGAACTGTCGCTTGCCCGCATCGCGCGTCTGGACGGCCAAAAGAACGGCGAAAGCGTGCACGAGGTGCGGCTGGCGATGCAGCGGACCATGCAGGAGCACTGTGGCGTATTCCGCTTTCCCGATCTCCTCACGCAGGGCGTGAAGAAGATCAAGGAGGTCGCCGCGCGCGCCGGGCACACCGAAATCAAGGACAAGTCCAAGGTGTTCAACACCGCGCGGGCCGAAGCGCTCGAACTGGACAATCTGATCGAGGTGGCCGTGGCCAGCCTGGTCTGCGCGGACGCACGCAAGGAATCACGCGGTGCCCATGATCGCGCCGATTTCCCGAAGCGCGACGACGAGAACTGGCTCAAACACTCGCTCTATTATCGGGAGGACTATCGCGTCGAGTACAAGCCTGTGCATCTGCAGCCGCTCACCGTCGAACAGTTCCCGCTCAAGGCGCGGGTGTACTAGGGCGGGGCAGCGGCCGGCATTGCTGCGCAAATGAACGCGTTCCCGCGCGGCGCTCCCGCGCGGGAACCTCAGGGATGAAAAAGGAAGGAGCAGATGCGATGCGTTTTCAAATCTACCGCTACGATCCGGACAAGGACGACAAGCCCTACATGCAGGACATTTCTGTCGAGCTCGAGACTTCGGATCGCAAGCTGCTCGACGCCATGGTCAAACTCAAGGCGAAGGATGATTCGCTGTCATTCCGTCGCTCGTGCCGCGAAGGTGTCTGCGGCTCTGACGCTGTGAACATCAATGGCAGGAACGGACTCGCTTGCCTGACCGATCTGACGGACCTCAAGGAGCCCGTGGTGCTGCGTCCGCTGCCCGGGCTGCCCGTGATCCGCGATCTGATCGTCGACATGACGCAGTTCTTCAAGCAATACAATTCGATCCGTCCGTACCTGATCAACGACGAGCCGCCGCCGGAGCACGAGCGCCTGCAGTCGCCGGACGACCGCGAGGAACTCAACGGGCTGTACGAGTGCATCCTCTGCGCATCGTGCTCGACGTCGTGCCCGTCGTTCTGGTGGAACCCGGACAAGTTCGTCGGCCCGGCCGCGCTGCTGGCAGCCTATCGTTTCATCGCCGACACGCGCGACCAGGCGACCAGTGAACGGCTGGACAACCTGGACGACCCATATCGCCTGTTCCGCTGCCACTCGATCATGAACTGCGTCGACGTCTGTCCGAAGGGGCTCAACCCGACGCGGGCGATCGGCAAGATCAAGGACATGATGGTGCGGCGCATCGTCTGACGAGGTGCCAGGATGAAGGTTGAAGACCGGCCAATCAACCGCGGGCAATTGCGGTGGCGCGCGAGCCGTCACGCGCTGCTGGAGCTGGATCTGGTCTTCAACCGTTTTTTGGAGCAACACTTCGACAGCTTGAGCGATGAAGAGCTTTTCGCCTTCGATGAGTTCCTGCGCGTCGAAGACGCCGATCTGTGGGAATGGATCAGCGGACGCAGGGAATGCAGCGAAGCGCGATGGAAGGGGCTGGTGGACCTGCTGAGGTCGGTATGAAGAAACCGGTCTACCGGCAACACACAGTTGAAACAGGACGGATACGCAAATGACGACCCAACGTAATGCAACACTGACGCTTGACGGCAAGACCATCGAACTACCCGTGCTCTCGGGGACCGTTGGCCCGGATGTCGTGGACATACGCGCGCTCTACGCCACGGCCGGGGCGTTCACCTTCGACCCTGGGTTCATGGCCACGGCGGCTTGCAAGTCGTCGATTACCTACATCGACGGCGACAAGGGTGAACTGCTCTATCGCGGCTATCCGATCGAGCAGCTTGCCACGCAGTGCGATTTCCTTGAAGTTGCGTATCTGATCCTCAGGGGCGAGTTGCCCGACACCAAGCAGAAGGGGGAGTTCGACAACATCATCAAGCGTCACACGATGGTGCACGAGCAACTCATCCGCTTCTATTCGGGTTTCCGTCGCGACGCGCATCCGATGGCGGTTCTCGTGGGCGTGGTCGGGGCGTTGTCGGCGTTCTACCACGAGGCGATGGATATCTCCGACGAGCTGCACCGGAATATCTCGGCGCACCGGCTCATCGCCAAGTTGCCCAACATCGTCGCCATGGCCTACAAGTATGGCCGCGGCGAGCCCTTCATGTATCCGCGCAACGATCTGAGTTACACGGCCAACTTCATGCACATGATGTTCGCCACGCCGTGCGAGAAGTACGAGCCAAACCCCGTGCTGGTGCGTGCGCTGGATCGCATCCTGATTCTGCATGCCGACCACGAGCAGAATGCGTCTACTTCGACGGTGCGTCTGTCCGGTTCCTCCGGCGCCAACCCGTTCGCCTGCATCGCCGCAGGCATCGCCTGCCTGTGGGGGCCGGCCCACGGCGGCGCCAATGAGGCCTGCCTCAAGATGCTGGAGGAGATTGGTGACGTGGCCCATGTCGGCGAGTACATCAAGCGCGCCAAGGACAAGAACGACAGCTTTAAGCTGATGGGCTTCGGCCATCGTGTCTACAAGAACTACGACCCGCGCGCCAAGCTGATGCGCGAAACCTGCCACGAGGTATTGAACGAACTCGGGCTGCACGACGACAGGCTGTTCAAGCTGGCGATGGCGCTCGAGAAGATCGCGCTGGAAGACCAGTATTTCGTCGACAAGAAGCTCTATCCTAACGTCGACTTCTACTCCGGCATCGTGCAGCGTGCGCTGGGCATTCCCGTTCAGTTGTTCACGGGTATTTTCGCCCTGGCGCGCACGGTGGGCTGGATAGCCCAGTGGAACGAGATGATCTCGGACCCCGAGCAAAAGATCGGCCGGCCGCGCCAGCTCTACACCGGCAGGCCAATGCGGGACGTTGTGCCGATCGACAAGCGCTGAATATGCGGGTGGGGTGAAGCGAGGGGCAACGCGCAGCGGGCCGCAACGGCGTCCGTTGCTCTCATGTCGGAGGCGTGGGCGCGGCCTACCGTGTTCCGTCGTTGCTCTTCTCTTCCACCGGCACCCAACGCTACGCACCCTCATTGCTTGTTCCTCACCCCTCACCAAACAGAGATGACGTCATGATGAAGCAGATGCTCAGCAATTCCTATCTGTACGGTGCCAATGCGCCATTCGTCGAGGAATTGTACGAAGCCTATCTCGACAATCCGGCTTCGGTGCCGGAGAACTGGCGCGGCTATTTCGACCAGTTGCAGAACCTGCCGGGCGGCAACGGACCGGACGTGGCCCATTCGCCGATCATCGCCTCGTTCGCGCAGCGCGCCAAGCTGCCGCCCGTGCGCTTGGTGCCTACCGGCGCCGGCGACAGGAAACAGGTGGCGGTCCTGCAGATGATCAACGCCTATCGCTTCCTCGGCAACCGCTGGGCGCATCTCGATCCGCTCAAGCGCACGGAGCGTCCGGCCATCGCCGAGCTCGATCCCGCGCACTACGGGTTTACCGAAGCCGACCTTGGTCAGTCTTTCAATACCGGCTCCTTTGCCTTCGGCCCGGAGCAGGCGACTCTGCGCGAAATTCTCGAGGCGCTGCGTCAGACGTACTGCGGCGCCATCGGTGCCGAGTACATGTACATCAGCGATACGGCCCAGAAGCGCTGGATTCAGAACCGCCTCGAACCCGTCCGGACTTCACCGCAATTCGGAGAAAGCGAAAGGCGGCGCTTCCTCGAACGCCTGACGGCGGCGGAAACGATGGAGAAGTACTTGCATACCAAGTACGTCGGGCAGAAGCGCTTCTCCCTCGAGGGCGGCGAATCCACCATCGTTGCACTCGACGAGCTGGTAAGGCAGGCGGGCGCGATGGGCGTGCAGGAAATCGTCATCGGCATGGCGCATCGCGGTCGGCTGAACGTGTTGGTCAACACCTTGGGCAAGGCGCCGAAGGATTTGTTTACGGAGTTCGAAGGCAAGCATGCCGATGAACTGAGCGCCGGCGACGTGAAGTACCACCAAGGCTTCTCCAGCGACCTGAGCACGCCGGGCGGCCCCGTGCATGTGACACTGGCGTTCAACCCGTCACATCTGGAGATCGTCAATCCCGTGGTCGAGGGGTCGGTCTATGCGCGGCAGCGCCGACGTGGCGACAAGAGTGGAGCCGAGGTGTTGGCCGTGCTACTGCACGGCGACGCGGCAGTGGCGGGGCAGGGCGTCAACCAGGAGACGCTTAACTTCTCGGGCACACGCGGCTATGGCACCGGCGGCACGGTGCATATCATCATCAACAACCAGATCGGCTTCACTACTTCGGACCCGCGCGATTACCGCTCCTCGCTTTATTGCTCCGACATATTCAAGCTCATCGAGGCGCCGGTATTCCACGTGAACGGCGACGACCCGGAGGCGGTCGCGTTCGTCATCCGGCTTGCCATGGACTTCCGCCAGGAGTTCCGCCGGGATGTCGTGGTGGACCTCGTCTGCTTCCGCCGGCTCGGCCACAACGAGCAGGACGAGCCCATGGTGACACAGCCGCTCATGTACAAGAAGATCGCTCAGCATCCCGGCACGCGCAAGCTCTACGCCGACAAGCTCGTCGCGCAGGGCGTGTGTGCGGCGGAGGAGCCCGACCAGATGATCCGCGACTATCGCGCGGCGCTGGACGAGGGGCGCCTGGTCGAAAGCCCGGTGCTGACCAGCCACCAGCGCAAATTCGCCGTGGACTGGACCCAGTTTGCCGGACAGAAATACACCGACAAGTGCGACACGCGTGTGCCCATGGCGGAGTTGAAACGGCTCGCCGCGCGGGTGGCCGACGTGCCTGCGGACTTCACGTGTCACTCCCGCGTGCAGAAGATCATCGAGGATCGCCGGCTGATGGGCGAGGGCAAGCTGCCCATCGACTGGGGCATGGCCGAAACGCTGGCGTACGCCACGCTGCTCGTCGAAGGCTACGGCGTGCGCGTATCCGGCGAGGACTGCGGCCGCGGTACCTTCTTTCATCGGCATGCCGTGCTGCACGACCAGAACCGTGAGCGCTGGGATGCCGGCATTCACGTGCCGCTGCAGCACATCCAGGAAAAGCAGGCGCCGTTCATTGTCATCGATTCCGTGCTGTCGGAGGAGGCCGTGCTCGCCTTCGAGTACGGCTATGCCACCGCCGAGCCTAACGAACTGGTGATCTGGGAGGCGCAATTCGGCGACTTCGCCAATGGCGCCCAGGTGGTAATCGACCAGTTCATCACCTCGGGCGAGGCCAAGTGGGGCCGCAGTTGCGGCTTGGTGATGCTGTTGCCGCATGGCTTCGAAGGTCAGGGGCCGGAGCACTCTTCGGCACGCCTGGAGCGCTATATGCAGATGTGCGCCGAGCACAACATCCAGGTCTGCGTGCCGTCGACTCCGGCGCAGATTTTCCACCTGCTGCGCCGGCAGATGCTGCGCAAGTTCCGCAAGCCGCTCGTCATCATGAGCCCGAAATCGCTGCTGCGGCACAAGGACGCAATCTCCACGCTCGAGGAACTTGCCGACGGCTCCTTCCAGACAGTCATCGACGAAGTGGACCCCATCGACGCCAAGAAGGTGACGCGCGTGGTTATCTGCGGAGGCAAGGTTTTCTACGACCTGCTTGCGGCGCGGCGCGAGAAGAAGTCCGATCACGTTGCGATCGTACGCGTCGAGCAGCTTTATCCTTTCCCGGACGATGCCTTCGAAGCCGTACTCAAAAGGTATCCGAAGGCTAAGGAACTCGTCTGGTGCCAGGAGGAGCCGCAGAACCAGGGTGCCTGGTATGCCTCGCGCCATCACTTCGCGGCCCACCTGCGCGACGGCGAGACTCTGCATCTCGCCAGCCGTCCGCCCGCCGCGTCGCCGGCCGTCGGCTACTACTCCAAACATAACGAGCAACAAAAGGCCTTGATCGAGGCCGCCCTGGGCAAGCTCAAGGGCTGAGCAGCAGGACCAAGGAGAAAAAACATGCTGATCGAAGTAAAGGTTCCCCAACTGTCTGAATCGGTCGCCGAGGCTACCTTGGTGACCTGGCGCAAGAAGGAGGGCGAGGCCGTTGCGCGCGACGAAAATCTTATCGACATCGAAACCGATAAGGTAGTGCTGGAGCTACCCGCGCCCGATGCCGGCGTGCTCGTGAAAATACTCAAGGGCGACGGCGGCACCGTGGTGAGCGGCGAAGTGATCGCGCAGATCGACACCCAGGCCAAGGCCGTAGCGGGCGCGCCTGCCGCCCCGGCCAAGAGCGCGCCCGCTGCAACGGCAGCCCCGGCGGCCTCCGTGGCCATGCCGTCGGCACGCAAGATCCTGGACGAGAAGGGTGTCGATGTCAGCGTCGTGCAGGGCACGGGCCGTGGCGGACGCGTCACCAAGGCGGACGCCCTGCAGGCCGTCCGGCCAGCCGGCGCGGCACCCGCGCCGAGCGCAGCGCCGGCATTCCCAGCCGCGGCGCCCGCGCCGACGCCGGCACCGCGTCTCCCCTTGGCTCAGCCCAGCGCCGTCGATCTCGGTGCTGTGCTCGGCGACCGGCCGGAACAGCGCGTGCCCATGTCCCGGCTGCGGGCGCGCATCGCCGAGCGCCTGCTGCAGTCGCAGCACAATGCCGCTATTCTGACCACGTTCAACGAAGTGAACATGGCGCCGGTGATGGAAATGCGCAAGAAGTACCAGGACCGCTTCGAGAAGGAACACGGCGTGCGTCTGGGCTTCATGTCATTCTTCGTCAAGGCGGCCGTGGCGGCCCTGAAGAAATTCCCCGTTCTCAACGCTTCAGTGGATGGCAATGACATTGTCTATCACGGTTACTTCGACATCGGCATCGCCGTGGGCAGTCCGCGCGGACTCGTGGTGCCCATCCTGCGCGATGCCGACCAGTTGTCGCTGGCGGACATCGAAAAGAAGATCGCCGAGTTCGGCAACAAGGCAAAGGACGGCAAGCTCACCATCGAGGAGTTGACAGGTGGCACCTTCTCCATCTCCAACGGCGGCGTGTTCGGTTCCATGCTTTCCACGCCCATCATCAACCCGCCCCAGTCGGCCATTCTCGGCATCCACGCGACCAAGGATCGGCCGGTGGTGGAGAGTGGCCAGATCGTCATTCGCCCGATCAATTATCTCGCCATGTCTTACGATCACCGCATCATCGACGGGCGAGAAGCCGTGCTGGGCCTGGTGACCATGAAAGAGGCGCTCGAAGACCCGGCACGCCTGTTACTGGACGTGTAACTATCGCCACTGAGGCACAGAGACACAGAGGCGAACACAGAGAATTTCCATCCTCTGTGGTGAACTCTGTGCCTCTGTGTCTCTGTGGTTAACACAAAGGAAGAACAATGGCGAAGAAGTTTGATGTGGTTGTCATCGGCGCCGGGCCGGGCGGTTACGTAGCTGCCATACGCGCGGCGCAGCTCGGGCTCAATACGGCATGCATAGAATCCGAATCCTACGCCGACCCGAAAGGCGACGTGCGGCTGGGCGGCACGTGCCTGAACGTCGGCTGCATTCCGTCCAAGGCGCTGTTGCAGTCGTCGGAGCTGTACGACGAGGCCAACCACGCCTTTGTCATGCACGGCATCGGCTTCGAGGAGATCCGCATAGACCTGACGACGATGATGCGGCGCAAGGACAACATCGTCGGCCAACTCACGCAAGGCATAAAGAGTTTGTTCAAGAAGAACAAGGTGACGCTCATTCCCGGACGCGGGCGCTTCGTCGGCGCCGGCGCGGAAGGCAGGTGGGAAATCGGCGTCGGGCAGGAGGTAATTGAGGCCACCAACGTCATCATCGCCACCGGCTCCACGCCGCGCCAGCTTCCGGGCATTGCGGTGGACAACAAGATCATCTGCGATAACGTCGGCGCTCTGTCCTTCGACAGCGTGCCCAAGCGCCTCGGAGTGATCGGCGCCGGCGTGATCGGGCTCGAACTGGGTAGCGTGTGGAAGCGTCTCGGATCGGACGTAACGATCCTGGAAGCGCTGCCGGATTTCCTCGCTGCGGCGGATCAGGCGGTGGCCAAGGAGGCGTGGAAGATTTTCACCCAGAAGCAGGGGTTGAATATCCAGCTTGGCGCCAACATCACCAAAGTGACGCAGGGCAAGAAGGGCGTCGTCGTCGAGTACGAAGCGGGCGATGCCGACGGCAGGTTGGAGTGCGATCGGCTGATCGTCTCCGTCGGCCGCGTGCCGACCACCGACGGCCTCGATCCGCAGGCCGTGGGACTCAAGCTCGACGAGCGAGGCTTCGTCGAGGTGGACGGCCATTGTCGCACGAATCTCGCCAATGTCTGGGCGGTGGGCGACGTGGTGCGCGGTCCGATGCTGGCGCACAAGGGCATGGACGAGGGCATCATGGTCGCGGAGATGATCGCCGGCCAATCCGGCCATATCAATTACGACGCCATACCCTGGGTCATGTACACCTACCCGGAGATTGCCTGGGTCGGCAAGACAGAGCAGCAGCTCAAGGCCGAGGGCGTGCAATTCCGCACCGGACAGATCCCCTTCGCCGCCAACGGGCGCGCGCTAGGTCAGGGCGACACCACCGGCTTCATCAAGATGATCGCCCATGCCCAGACGGATCGCATCCTCGGCGTCCATGCCATCGGCAACAATGCGTCCGAGCTGATCGCCGAAGCGGTCGTGGCGATGGAATTCGGTGCTGCGTCGGAAGACATCGCCCGCATCTGCCACGCCCACCCGACGCTGTCTGAGGTCATGCACGAGGCAGCGCTGGCAGTGGACAAACGGCCACTTCATTTCTAGCAAGGAGCTGGGGGTGAGGAGCGGGGCGTAGAGCACGAGCGTCGCCACTGCTGCTGTCACGGTCCCATCGCCCCGCACTGCGCGCCTTACCGTGCCCCCTCGGACCCACAAGGCTTCCCGCGGCGGCGTGCTCGATGCCGCTGAGGCGCTCATGCGCAAGCGCGGCATGGAGGCCGACGAGCCGCAGCGCGCGGCGATTCTAAGGCTACAGAAGTTCTACGAGGAGCTCATGGGCTTCGCGGCGGCCCGGCGCACGCGGCTGCGCAAATTGCTCGTGCACCCGCCGTTGCCGAGAGGCGTGTACCTTTGGGGCGGCGTGGGGCGCGGCAAGAGCTTTCTCATGGACTGCTTTTACGAGACCCTGCCCTACAAGCGTAAGCGGCGGGTGCATTTCCACGCCTTCATGCGGGAAGTGCATGAGAACCTGAAGCGGCTCAAGAACGAGGAGGATCCGCTTCGCAAGGTCGCCGGGCGCATCGCGCGCGAAACGCGGGTCATGTGCTTGGACGAGTTTCACGTCTCGGACATCGCCGATGCCATGATCCTCTATCGGCTGTTCGGCGCCCTGTTCGAGCACGGCGTCATATTTTTCATTACGTCCAACTACCCGCCCGAAGGACTCTATCCCAACGGCCTGCAGCGCACCAACTTCCTTCCGGCCATCGACATGCTCAAGAAGGAGCTCGACGTCATAGAGGTCGATGCCGGTGTCGACTACCGCTTGCGGGCGCTGCAGAAGATGAAGGTCTATCACGTTCCCGCCGACGAAGGCGCCGCGCGAAAGATGGCGCAGGATTTCGCCGCCATTGCCGGCGGCGAGGAACATCGCCGGGCCCTGGAGATCCTGGGTCGCGAGCTGGCCGTAGTGCGCCAGGCGCGCGGCGTGGTCTGGTTCGATTTCGCCACACTGTGCGGCGGACCGCGCTCGCAGAACGATTACCTGGAGATCGCCAACCGCTTCCACACCGTCTTCCTGTCCGGGGTGCCGGCGATGGGCGTCGCACAGGCTTCCGAAGCGCGGCGTTTCACCTGGCTGGTGGACGTTCTCTACGATCACCGCGTCAAGTTGATTGTCACCGCCGATGTCGAGGCCGACCAACTGTACCAGCAGGGCCCGAATGCCCATGAATTCCCGCGCACGGTCAGCCGGCTGATCGAAATGCGCGGGCAAGAATATCTCGCGCTGGCCCATCGCTGCGATGTAGAAACGGCGCAGGCGGCCGAGCCGACGAGTAGGGTCGGGTGAGCGCAGCGAACCCCACCGATCGTTGCCTCGCGCCGGCTAAAATTGCACCGGCAGCGGCTTGCCATTCCTCCGCGGACGGCCGATCATAGGCGCAGCCAAATCCGCCGGAATAGCGCCATGAAACGTCTTGTCGCCAGCGCGCTCCTGTGCCTGTGCCTCACGGCGTATGCCCAGCAGCTCGAAGTCATCCGCCTCAAGCACAAGACCGCCGATCAGGTCATGCCGGTGCTCCGGCCCCTGGTGGAGACCGGCGGCGCCCTCACCGGGCAGGGCAACGCCCTGTTCCTGCGTGCCTCGGCCAACAATCGCGCCCAGATCAGGCAGGCGCTGGCGGCGATCGACGTGCCGCTGCGCCGGCTCCTGATTACCGTCAAGCAGGACAACGACCGCAGCAGCGAAACGAGCGGGACGGAAATCTCCGGCAGCATCGGCACCGGCGGCGTGCGCATCACCAAGCCCGGTGGCGCCGATGCGCGCGGCGGCAGCGTGGAGATCCGCCGCGGCGACGATGTCCTGCGTGGCCGCAGCTACAGCACCCGCGGCACGGCGGCAGACCGCGTGTCGCAGGAGGTCCAGACCGTCGAGGGCGGCCAGGCGTTCATCCAGGTGGGATATTCCTTCCCGGTGCCTCTGCGCAGCGTCGTCCTCGGCACCCACGGCGCCATCGTTTCCGAATCCGTCGTCTATCGCGACCTCGGTACCGGCTTCTATGCCCGGCCCATGGTCGCGGGCGATGCCGTCACCATCGAAGTCAGTCCCCAGCAGGAGTCGCTCTCCGCTACCCAGGAGGGCGCGGTGCGCTCTTCGCGCCTTTCCACCACCGTCTCCGGCCGCCTCGGCGAGTGGATCGAGCTAGGCGGCACCAACCAGGACACCGAGCGCGAGCGCTCCGGCACCCTGTCCTACTCCACCCGCGGCAGCTTGGAGCAGCGCCGCGTGCTGCTCCGGGTCGAGGAACTGCGCTGACGCGCTTCAAGGCGGTCCTCCTACGACCTGCGTCCGCCCGCTTCCTACAACTTTCGTATTGAACCTTTATTGCCGCGGCGCCGACTTACCGGCAAGGCGCGCGTTTTCCCTCGCGTGCACGGGCAGATCGGCGTCGCAGTCCAGGTTCCGGTGCCGGCGCGACAGTTGCGCGGCTTAGTGACTGGGCATACGTGCCGATATATTACTCAACGGAGGCAATGCCTCAAATGCTATCGGAGACCATCATGTTGAGGACACATCACTGCGACGACGGCGCGCGAATCCGCATCCATCTGACCCGACCCCTCGAGCCGGGCGAGGGTCTGCCGGAGCTACCTGGGCTGTTTGAGCAGGTCATGGCTTGCGGCGAGGAAATGGCGCGTCTGTGGCTGGAAGACCTGGTCGATGACATCGAGGTATCTGAACTCGATATTGGCGAGGTGCTGGTCTAGATCCCAATGCCGCGGCGCCGGCGCGTGCCCGCCGGTGCCGCGGAGGCACCGCCGCCCCTTCGCGTTGACGTCAGTGCAGACCGCTCGGCTTCAGCTTCTCCGGCAACAGACATCCCTTGCGGGCCCGGTGCAATCGATATTTTTCCAGCTCGCGGCCCTTGACTTCGATCTGCTTCGTCTTGCCACCGCGTCCAGTGCCTTGGACCTTCACGGCGCTGCCGCCGGTGGCGGCCACCGCCACGAGTGACTCCTTGTCGTCCAGCCCCATAAGGATGACGCCGCGTCCGCCCGATTGAACCTTTACTTCGTCGAGCGCGAACAGTAGCAGCCGTGCGCCTTCCGATACGCAGGCAATTTGCGTCGCGTCTTCCACCACCTTTGCCGGCGCCAGTACGCGTTCGCCGGTCTCCAGGCTCATGAACGTCTTCCCCGCCTTCTGGCGCGTCATCAGATCGCCGACTTTGGCGATGAAGCCGTAGCCGCCCGAGTTGGCGAAGAGATACGACGCCTCGGGCAGGTCGGTGATGGCGGCGGCGAGCTTGGCACCATCCTGGAAGTCCACCATGGTGGCGATTGGCGCGCCGTCGCCGCGCCCGCCCGGCAGATCGGATACGCGCACGGAATAGGCGCGGCCCTTGCTGTCCACGATCACCAGCGGCCAGGTGGTGCGCGCCTCCTCGACCAGCATCGGAAAATCGCCCGTCTTGTAGGTGATGGTGTTGGGGTCGATGCCGTGTCCCTGGCGAGCACGCACCCAGCCGTTGCGAGAAAGGATGACGGTCACCGGTTCGTCGGGGGCGGCGATCTCCGCGGCGGCGGGCGCTACTGCCTCGATCAGCGTGCGTCGGGGGTCGCCGAACTTCTTGGCGTCCTCGCCGATTTCCTTGACGATCAGCCTGGTCATTGCTTTGCGCTCGTCGAGCAGGGTCTGCAGCTCGCCGCGCTCGGTGCGCAGCTCGCCCAGTTCCTTGTCGATGCGGATGCCTTCCAGCCGCGCCAACTGGCGCAGCCGGATTTCCAGGATGTCCTCGGCCTGGACATCGGTCAGTCCGAAGCGCGCCATCAGGTCGCGTTTGGGTTCCTCGGCCTCGCGGATGACGCGGATCACCTCCTCGATGCGCAGGAAGACCAGCTTGCGGCCCTCCAGGATGTGCATGCGCCGGTCCACCTCTTCGAGCCGGTGCCGGGTGCGCCGCTCCACCGTGACATAGCGGAAGTCGATCCATTCGCGCACGATCTGCACCAGACCCTTCTGCTGTGGCCGGCCGTTGCGGCCGATCATGGTCAGATTGATCGGCACGCTGCATTCCAGGCTGGTGTGCGCCAGCAGTACGGCCATGAACTCGTCCGGGTCCTGGCGCGAGGAGCGCGGCTCCAGCACGATGCGCACCGGCTCCTTCTCGCTCGATTCGTCGCGCACGGTCTCCAGCACGCCGAGCACCAGCGCCTTGAGGGTCTTCTGCTCCTGGGAGACGTCCTTCTTGCCGGCTTTCGGCTGCGGATTGGTGAGCGCCTCGATCTCGGACAGAACATGGGCACAGGACACGCCGTGGGGCAGCTCGTGCACGATGATGCGCCACTGGCCGCGGGCCAGGTCTTCCTTTCTCCAGCGTGCGCGCATGCGGATCGAGCCACGGCCATTTTCGTAGGCTTCGCGGATCGCGGAGGGCGCCGAGATGATCTGCCCGCCGCCGGGGAAGTCGGGCCCCGGCAGCACGGATAGCACCTCTTCCAGGGTGGCCTCGGGTTTTCTGATCAGCAACTGCGCCGCGGCCGCCACCTCGCCCAGATTGTGTGGCGGAATCTCGGTGGCCATGCCGACGGCAATACCGGTGGCGCCGTTGAGCAGCACGAAGGGCAAGCGCGCCGGCAGCAGTTGCGGCTCCTTGAACGCCCCGTCGTAGTTGGGATTGAAATCCACCGTGCCGCGGTCGATCTCCGCCAGCAGCAACTCGGCGATGGACGTGAGCCGTGCTTCCGTGTAGCGCATGGCCGCCGGGGAGTCGCCGTCACGGGAGCCGAAGTTGCCCTGGCCGTCCACCAGCGGATAGCGCAACGTGAACTCCTGTGCCATGCGCACCGCGGCGTCATAGACGCTGGCGTCTCCGTGGGGATGGTACTTGCCGATGACATCGCCGACCACGCGCGCGCTTTTCACGTGCTTAGCGTTGGCGGCGAGCCGCATCTCATTCATGGCGAACAGGATGCGCCGCTGCACCGGTTTCAGTCCGTCCTCGACCTGCGGCAGCGCGCGGCCGCGCACCACGCTCATGGCATAGGCGAGATAGGCCCGCTCGGCGTACTGGTCGAGCGGCAGCGAATCGCCGGTGTCCTCGGGCGGCGCAGGCGGAGCAGGGGGCGCCGGCGGCACGTCGAAAAGGTCTGGGGTTTCGTTCATGGGTTCACTGTTCGATTTTCTCCCTCGCCCCCGGAATCGGTGGAGAGGGTTGGGGTGAGGGAGTCAGCAGGGGAGAGGGAGAACAGCATGGGCGCTCAGACATCCGCCTCCACCGTATCGCCCTTCGCTTCCATCCACTCGCGCCGCGACGAGGCTTCGCCCTTGCCCATGAGCATGGTGAAGGTTCTGACCGTTTCATCGATTGCGCCGTCGCGCACGCGCACCGGCAGGACGCGGCGGGTGGCCGGGTCCATGGCCGTTTCGCGCAACTGATCGGGATTCATTTCACCCAGGCCCTTAAAGCGGCCGATCTCGATGGCGTCGAGCCTGACGTTCTCCTTCTTCAGGCGGTCGCGGATGGCCGTCAGCTCGCCGTCGTCCAGGGCGTAGAGCCGGCGCGCCGGGCGGTTCTTACCCTGGGCGGGAACGTCGACGCGGAAGAGCGGCGGCTGGGCGACATGGACGTGACCGTGATCGATGAGCCTGGGGAAGTGGCGGAAGAACAGGGTCAGCAGCAGGGTCTGGATGTGGGAGCCGTCCACATCGGCGTCGGACAGGATTACCACCTTGCCGTAGCGCAGGTTGGAAAGATCGGGCGCATCGTTCGGTCCGTGCGGGTCCACGCCCAGGGCTACGGCGATGTCATGAATCTCGGCGTTGGCGAACAGCCGGTCGGCGTCGATCTCCCAGGCGTTCTGCACCTTGCCGCGCAGCGGCAGGATGGCCTGGGTCTCCTTGTTGCGCGCGAGCTTCGCCGAGCCGCCAGCGGAATCGCCTTCGACCAGAAACAGCTCGTTCTCGCGGATGTCCTCGCTCTCGCAGTCCGACAGCTTGCCTGGAAGGACGGCGACTCCCGACTGCTTGCGCTTCTCCACCTTCTGCGCGTTCTTCTGCCGCGCCAGCGCCTGTTTGATGGACAGTTCGGCGATCGCCTTGCCGGCGTCCACGTGGTTGTTGAGCCAGATCTCCAGCGGGTCGCGTACCATGCCGGCGACGAGCTTCACCGCCTCGCGCGAGTTGAGCTTCTCCTTCACCTGGCCCTGGAACTGGGGATCGAGGATGCGCGCCGAGAGCACGAAGGCCATGCGCGCGCACACATCGTCCTGCTGCAGTTTCACGCCCCGCGGCAGCAAGCCGTGGTGTTCGATGAAGGACTTGACCGCCTCGAAGGCGCCGGCGCGCAGGCCCGATTCGTGCGTGCCGCCCGCCACCGTCGGAATGAGGTTGACGTAGGACTCGCTGGCTACCGCTTCGGCATACCAGCCGAGCACCCAGCCGGCGCCTTCGCCCTCAGCGAAGACCTGATCGTCCGCGGCGGCGTACTTCTCTCCTTCGTAGAACGGCGCCATGGGCTCGATGCCACCCGCCAGTTCGCGCAAGTATTGCGACAGACCATGAGGATAGGACCAGGTCTTGGTCAGAATCTGGCCGTCGGCCTGTTCGATGTCGAGATAGACCTTGACGCCAGGCAGCAGCACCGCCTTGGAGCGCAGCAGCCGCTCCAGTTCCGCCAGCGGCACCTTCGCGCTGTCGAAGTATTTGGCGTCGGGCCAGACGCGTACGCGGGTGCCGGTCTGCTTGCCGCATTCACCCACCACCTGAACGCTGCCGACCTGTTCTCCACCCTTGGCCAGTTCCAGTTGGTGCACTTTCCCTTCGCGGCGCACCTCGACGCTGACGCGGGTGGACAAGGCCGTCGTCACCGCCACGCCGACGCCGTGCAGGCCGCCGGAGAAGGCATAGGCGCTGCCGCCGCTCTTCTTGTCGAACTTGCCGCCGGCATGCAGGCGGGTGAAGGCAAGTGTCACCACCGGCACCTTCTCTTCCGGATGCAAGCCGACCGGGATGCCGCGCCCGTCGTCGGTGACGCTCACCGAGCCGTCGTGGTGCAGCAGCACGTGTATGCTCTTGGCAAAGCCGGCCAGCGCCTCATCGGCGGCATTGTCGATCACTTCCTGAACGATGTGGCACGGCGAGTCCGTGCGCGTGTACATGCCAGGCCGCTCGCGCACCGGCTCCAGACCCTTTAGGACCCGGAATGAGGATTCGTCGTAGTTCTTCTGCGCCATCGTGGAATGCCAACGCTGTCGATGGGCCGGCATTTTAATCCGGATTCCGGGGAGCGCCAGTCCTTTGTTGCTATCATTGCCCGCGGCAGTGCTGACTTCGACGAGCGATCGAGACGGTGGAATCAATGCATTGGCTAAGATTTTTTCATCGAGACACCGCCGGCTTCGGCACGCTGGAAGGTGATACCATCAGCGTCTGTGAAGGCGACATGTTTGGCGGCAATCGAGCTACGGGTGAACGCTTGCCCGTCGATGCCATCACCTGGCTGGTCCCGTGCCTGCCGTCCAAGTTCATCGGCCTGTGGAACAACTTCCATGCTTTGGCGCACAAGCAGGGATTGGCAATTCCGGTCGAGCCACTCTACTTCATCAAGGCGGCGAGTTCCTACTGCCCTCATCTCCAGCCCGTGCGGATGCCGAGGTCCTATAGCGGCCGTGTCGTCTATGAAGGCGAACTGGGCGTGGCAATCGGCAGGCGCTGCCGCAACGTCGACGAGTCCCAGGCGGCCGAGTGCATCTTCGGTTATACCTGCGTCAACGACGTGACGGCGCTCGACATCGTCGGCCGCGACCCGAGCTTTCCCCAATGGACGCGCGCCAAGAGCTTCGATACCTTCGGCGCCTTCGGGCCGGTTATCGCCACGGGCATCGATCCGCTCGGTCTGACCGTGCGCACGCTGGTGAACGGCCGCGAGCGGCAGAATTATCCGGTGAGCGATATGATCTTCAAGCCGGCGCGCATCGTCAGCGACTTGTCTCGTGACATGACCCTCGAACCGGGAGACGTCATCACTTGCGGCACTTCGCTCGGCGTGCTGCCGATGAAGCCGGGGACGGTGGTCGAGGTTGCGATCGAAGGTATCGGGACGCTGCGCAACGAATACAAGGACGGAGACTGAGCGGATGAAATTCGCGGTGGTGGGTGCCGGCTCCATCGGCGGCTTTCTCGGTGTGCGGCTCGCGCTGGCGGGCGAGGAGGTCGCCTTCATCGCCCGCGGGGCCAATCTGGAGGCGATCCGCGCCAACGGCATGAAGCTGATAAACGAGGACGGAACGGAGCAGCTCGCCCGTGGCGTGCGTGCCACGCAGAGCATGGACGAGGCGGGCGTCCAGGATGTCGTGTTGCTTGCCCTCAAAGCGCATCAGGTGAGCGCAGTCGCGAACGACGCCCGCGCCTTGCTCGGGCCCGACACCGCCGTGGTAACGCTGCAGAATGGCATCCCCTGGTGGTATTTTTACAAGCAGGGTGGCGTGTTCGACGGCAGGCCGGTGCGCTCGGTGGATCCGGACGGCACGCTCAGTGCCGCTATCGACAGTGCGCGCATCATCGGCGCCGTCGTCTATCCTGCCGCAGAGCTGGTTGCCCCCGGCGTAGTCAAGGTGATTGAAGGTAACCGCTTCATCCTTGGCGAGCCGGACGGAGCTAAGTCCGAGCGCGTCGTGCGCATTGCCGAGGCGCTGACGCGGGCCGGGTTCAAGGCGCCGGTTTCCTCGGACCTGCGTTCGGACATCTGGCTCAAGCTCTGGGGCAACCTGACCTTCAACCCGGTGAGCGCGCTCACCCACGCCACGCTCGGCGCGATCTGCGGCTTCGAGCCGACGCGCCGACTTGCCGCCGACATGATGCAGGAGGCGCAGAGCATCGCCGAGAAGCTCGGTGTGCGTTTCCGCATCACCATCGACAAGCGCATCGCCGGCGCGCAAGCGGTCGGCGAGCACAAGACCTCCATGCTCCAAGACGTGGAACTGGGCCGCGCGATCGAGCTGGAGGCGCTGCTCGGTGCGGTCATCGAACTGGGCCGGCTGACCGAAACTCCGACGCCCCATCTCGACGCCGTCTACGCCTGCTGTGCATTGCTTGGGCGGACGCTGACGGAGCAAAAAGGCAGGGTGCGGGTCGAGCCGATGGCATGATGGTGCTGCAACCTCGGACGCTCGAAGGCAGTTTCACCACAAAGGGCACCACGTAAGCTCAAACTTCGGCATTCAGCGACTGCGGCCTCAGCGCGGTCGCTGTGGAATGCTGCGGGCATGACGCTTGCGCGCCATGTCCTTGGACAGGAGCCCAGATGCCCGCGACCGAGTTGGGCTGAGCTGGGAGTAGCGCCGGCGTACCCGCAACGTTATCCGCGAGCCGGCGATCAGCAGTGGATCGTCATCGGCGAACTCGATCTGCAGGCGCACGTCGCCCGAGGCGCTGAAGCTCAATGGCAGAGAGGTGCTGCGTCCGCCGCTCCGGTAGTCGACGCGCCACCGGGTGAGGCGGCGCGGCAGGCGCCGGGGCGTCTGCTCCACCGTGCCGTCCCATATCCGAATTTCCGCTTCCACTGTCGGGAGCGCCGCGGAAGTCTTCCATCCGCGCATATGCAGACTCAGGTGCGGAAAGTGCACCGAGACATATCCGGCGCGCCGTGTCAGCGCGCCCACCAGCGCATCGTCGAGTGTGACGATCGATTCGCTCACGGCTGACCTCCGAGCCGTAGCGGCGCACGCTCAATGCGACGCGGGCCGCCTGCCACGCAGGGCCATGATCGGCTGCCACAGGAGCATGAGCATGCCTAGCCCCATGATGGTCGCCACCAGGGGATTCGACCAGAAGATCGCCAGGCTGCCCTGGGACAGCAGCATCGCCTGGCGGAAGCTTGCTTCGGCCATATCGCCCAGCACCAGCGCCAGCACCAGCGGCGCCAGGGGATAGTTGAGCTTCTTGAACACGTAGCCGACGACGCCGAAGACCAGCATCAGGATCACGTCGAACAGGGCGTTGTGCACCGTGTAGGCGCCGATGGCGCAGATGACCACGATCACGGGCGCGATGATGCTGAACGGAATGCGCAGAATCGCCGCCCACCACGGCACCGTGGTGAGCACGATGAGCAGCCCGACGACATTGCCCAGGTACATGCTGGCGATCAGTCCCCAGACGAAGTCCTTTTGTTCGACGAACAGAAGCGGCCCTGGCTGCAGCCCCCAGATGAGCAGTCCGCCGAGCAGCACTGCAGCCGTGGGCGAACCGGGAATGCCCAGCGTGAGCATGGGCAGCAGGGCGCTCGTGCCGGCGGCGTGGGCGGCCGTCTCCGGCGCGACGACCCCCTCGATCTGACCCTTGCCGAACTTGTCGCCGTCCTTGGACATGCGCTTGGCCACGCCGTAGCTCATGAATGACGCCGGCGTGGCGCCGCCCGGCGTGATGCCCATCCAGCAGCCGATGAGAGTGGCGCGAAGGGCCGTCAGCCAGTAGCGGGGCAACTGGGCCCAGGTCTGGAACACGACCTTGAGATTGATGCCCGACTGCCCGCCCTTGAACGCCAGCCCCTCCTCCATGGTGAGGAAGATCTCGCCCAGGCCGAACAGGCCGATTACCGCCACCAGGAAATCGAAGCCGCGCAGCAGCTCCTGGGTACCGAAGGTGAGTCGCAATTGGCCGGTCACCGTGTCGAGCCCGACCGCCGCCAAGGCGAAGCCGAGCATCATGGCGGCGAGGGTCTTGAACGGATAGGCGCGCGTCATGCCGATAAAGCTGGCGAAGGTGAGGAACTGCACGGCGAAGAACTCCGCCGGGCCGAACTTGAGTGCGAACTTTGCTACCAGGGGAGCCAGGAAAGTGATGACGATCACCGCCACCAGCGCGCCGACGAAAGAAGAGGTGAAAGCCGCCGTTAGCGCTTCACCGGCACGTCCCTGCTGCGCCAGGGGATAACCGTCGAAGGTGGTCGCCACCGACCACGGTTCGCCGGGAATGTTGAACAGGATCGACGTAATCGCGCCGCCGAACAACGCGCCCCAGTAGATGCAGGAGAGCATGATGATGGCGCTGGTGTGGGGCATGCTGAAGGTAAGCGGCAGCAAGATGGCCACACCGTTAGCGCCGCCCAGGCCGGGCAGCACGCCGATGAGGACGCCGAGCAGGATGCCGATCAGCATGAACAGGAGGTTCTGCCAGGTCAGGGCAACGGCGAAGCCGTGCATGAGGTTGGCGATGTCTTCCACGTGCGTTGTCTTTGTCGTCGCCGACGGTTCAGAATCCGAGCAGGCGCTCCAGGGGCCCCTTGGGCAGCGGCACCAGGAACCAGCGGTCGAACAGCATGAAGAACGCCAGCGGCACACCGACGCTCACCAGCACCGTGGTCGGCCAGCGGAAACGCCCGTACCGTGCCATGAACCAGCCGATGAACAGTGCCGAGGCGACGTAGATGCCAATTACATAGATGGCGCCGATATAGACCGCTGTCGGGATAAGCACAGCGTATACGTGGCGCAACTGCTGGACCGTGGCGAACCACGCCCGATGCTGCACCCACGCGCGCACGGTGTGGAAGGCGATCATCACCCCCGACAGCGTCAGCAGCAGGCCGACATAGTAGGGGAAGTAGCCGGATTGCGGCCCGTCATCCGCCCAGCCGGCGCCGATGCGCCGGCTGTCGGCGATGACAATTGCACCGAGCACGACGATCACGGCGGCGGTGACCAGTTCCACCAGACCGACCGTGATCCGGGAGGGGCGATCCTGCTCCGCCCCTTGCGGCTGCCGCGACTCCACGGGCTGGAGTGCGCTACTTGGCGAGGAAGCCGGCGTCCTGCATCAGGGTGCGATGCAGCGTCTCGGCCTTGGCAACCCAGTCGGCATAGTCCTTTCCGGCCATGAAGCTATCCTTGAAGGCGCCTTTCTCCAAGAACTCTTTCCAGTCCGGGGTGGCGCGCACCTTCTTGAATAACTCGACGTAGAAATCCACCTGTTCCTGGGTCACGCCAGGCGGCATGAAGATGCCGCGCAGCATGAGGTAATCCACATCGACGCCGGCCTCCTTGCAGGAGTGGATGTCGTTCCAGGACATGGTGTCCGTCACCTTGGCCTTGTATGGCATCCGCTCGTCATCCATGACGCACAGCGGCCGGAGCTTGCCGGCGCGCCAGTGGGCCACCGCTTCGATCGGATTGTTGACGGTGGAGTTGACGTGGTTGCCGACCAGTTGCACGGCGACGTCACCGCCGCCCTTGAAGGGCACGTAGGTGAACTTCTTGCCGGCAACCTTCTCGATCGCCACGGTGATGATCTGATCCTCCTGCTTGGAGCCGGTGCCGGCCATCTTGAAAGTGTTGTTCGGCTGGGCCTTGACGGCGTCGACATACTCCTTGGCGTTCTTGTAGGGCGATTCGGCGTTGACCCAAAGCACGAACTGGTCGAGCGCCAGCATCGCCACTGGCGTCAGGTCTTTCCAGTTGAACGGCACGCCTGTGCCCAGCGGAGTGGTGAACAGGTTGGACAGGGTGATGATGATCTTGTGTGGCTCACCCTTGGCGCCCTTGACTTCGAGAAATCCCTCGGCGCCGGCGCCGCCCGCCTTGTTGACCACGACCATCGGCTGCTTCATCAAGCCGTGCTTTGTGACCACGCCCTGGATGAAGCGAGCCATTTGGTCGGCGCCGCCGCCAGTGCCTGCCGGCACGACGAACTCGACCGGCTTGGTCGGCTCCCACGCGGCCAGTGCAGGAACGGCGGCAATTGTCGTCAGGGACGCGCAAAGCGCGGACGAGATGGCAATACGACAACGCGAGGCAAGATTTGCCTTCGTCATAGGGTCTCCTCCAGACAGTGGCCTGCGGCTGTCGCCGCTAATAATTTGTTCCCTGATTCATTCAGGGTTTTCGGTATTCACCCGCGCGCATTTCCATGGGCGCGACGTAGAGAGGTGCGCGGGTGGTTTCAACTATAATGACCGGGCCAAAAAATGTAAATGCTTGTTTGCATTGCTGTCGTCTCTCGCTTGCCGATCGCCCACGTATCTCGCCATGACCATGCAAACCGAAACCCTCGCGGACCTGCTCGCAGCGGGCGCCGACGACGCCACAGCCATCAGCACGCCGGGTGGCAGGCCGCTCACCCATGCGGCTTTGCGCGAACTGGTGCGCGCCACCGTCGAGCGCCTCAATGCTGTCGGCATTGGCCGCAACGACCGCGTTGCCATCGTAATGAACAACGGGCCGCTGATGGCCACCAGCTTCCTGGCCGTGGCTGCCGGCGCTACTTCGGCGCCGCTCAATCCCGCCTATCGCGCCGATGAGTTCCAGTTCTATCTCACCGACCTCAATGCCAAGGCACTGCTCATCGAGAAAGGCATGGCCAGCCCGGCGCGCGAGGTTGCCGCGAAGCTGAACGTGCCCATCATCGAGCTCATCGCCACGCCGGACCGGGGCGCCGGGACTTTCACATTGGAAGCCCCGGCGCTGACGGGCACGTACCCCGCCGCCAGCCCGGGCTACGCCGCGGCGGGTGACATCGCACTGGTGCTGCACACATCCGGCACGACATCGCGGCCCAAGATCGTGCCCCTGAGCCAGAAGAATGTCTGTGCCTCGGCGCAGAACGTGCGTCAGACGGTGGCACTCAGCGCCACGGACCGGGGGCTCAACATCATGCCGCTGTTCCACATCCACGGCCTGATCGCGGGCGTGCTGGCGCCGGTCGCGGCCGGCGGCGAGATCTGCTGCACGCCGGGCTTCAACGCGCTGCGCTTCTTCGCCTGGATGGACGAGGCCCGTCCCACCTGGTACACGGCCGTGCCGACCATGCATCAGGCGATACTCGGGCGCGCTGCTAACAATGCCGAGATCATCGCGCGCAATCCGCTCCGATTCATACGTTCGTCATCATCGTCGTTGCCGCCGCAGGTGCTGCACGAGCTGGAGAGCGTGTTCGGCTGTCCCGTGATCGAAGCCTATGGCATGACGGAGGCGGCGCACCAGATGGCGAGCAATCCGTTGCCGCCCGGCGTGCGCAAGCCCGGCACCGTGGGGCTTGCCGCCGGACCCGAGGTGGCGGTGATCGATGCCGCCGGCAATCCTGTGCTCGCGGGCGTCACTGGCGAAGTGGGCATCCGTGGTCCCAACGTCACCAGTGGTTACGAGAATAACCCGGCCGCCAACGCCGACGCCTTCGTCAATGGCTGGTTTCGCACGGGCGATCAGGGCGTCATGGACGCCGAGGGCTATCTCACCATCACCGGCCGGCTCAAGGAGATCATCAACCGCGGTGGCGAGAAGATTTCGCCGCGCGAAGTAGACGAGGTGCTCATGGACCACCCGGCGGTGGCCCAGGTTGTCACCTTCGCCATGCCCCACGACAAGCTGGGTGAGGACGTGGCGGCGGCGGTGGTGCTGCGCGAGGGGGCCGCTGCGACCGAGCGCGAGCTGCGCGACTTCGCCAGCCAGCGCCTGGCCGACTTTAAGGTGCCGCGCAAGATCCTGCTGCTGCCGGAGATCCCCAAGGGGGCCACCGGCAAGTTGCAGCGCATTGGCCTGGCGCAGAAGCTTGGACTGGCCTGACACACACATAACACTGAACCACAGAGGCACAGAGACACAGAGGTATTCACAGAGAGATCACTTGCATCCTCTGTGGCAGTTCTCTGTGACTCTGTGTCTCTGTGGTGAAGGGGGTTTTTTACTCCGCCCGCACCGGCATGCGCACGATGTGGCCGCCGGATTTCTCGTCGCGTTCCAGGCGCAGAAGCTGGCGTTTCTCGGCTTCCTCCAGCAGGTCGCTGAATGAGCGAAAGCCGTAGTAGGACTCGTTGAATCCCGGCTGGCGGCGCTTGAGCGCCTGCTTGACCATCGAGCCCCAGATTTTCTCCTCTTCGCCGCGTTCCTTGATCAGCGCCTCGATGGTTTCGAGGATGAGTTCGATCGCATCGTGACGGCGCTCGTCCGGTGATTTCTTCGGCTCGCCCTTGTCGCCGGCGGCGGCAGGCACGCTCTTGGCCGCCGGCTTCTTCGCGGCGCGCTTCTTCTTCGCCTCCTGCTCGCGCACCAGATCGTCGTAGTAGATGAACTCGTCGCAGTTGGCGATGAGCAGATCGGAGGAGGAGTTCTTGACGCCGACGCCGATGACGATCTTGTTGTTCTCGCGCAGCTTGGACACCAGCGGCGAAAAATCCGAGTCGCCACTGATGATGACGAACGTTTCCACGTGGGACTTGGTATAGCACAGGTCGAGGGCGTCCACCACCATGCGGATGTCGGCGGAATTCTTGCCCGACTGGCGCACGTGAGGGATCTCGATCAGTTCGAACGCCGCTTCGTGCATCACTGCCTTGAAGTCCTTGTAGCGCTCCCAGTCGCAGTAGGCCTTCTTGACCACGATGCTGCCCTTGAGCAGCAGCCGCTCGAGAATCTTCTTGATATCGAACTGGGAGTACTTCGCGTCGCGCACGCCTAAGGCGATATTCTCGAAGTCGCAGAATACCGCCATGTTCTTGATTTCCGATTGTGCCGCCATGTGGACTCCTTGGTTGGTGGGCTGCTGCCACCGGTGCGTGGCCGGGTAATGACAATCGTCAAGTATAAGGCCAGGGCTTTCTGCTACGCTGAAATCAAGCGCCCTGATTCGGTTTCAGCCCATGCTGAGCGAACTGACATTGAGCAATGCCGCCGCCTCCTGGCGGCTGTACGAGCGGGTGGATGATGTCCGGCGCTGGCAGGGAAAGATGCTCGAGGCAACAGGGTTCGGAGCGGTACAGACGCGCTCGCGCATCGTTCACGAAGGCGAGGGTTTTACCCTCAGAGGCTATGCCGCAGCCTCGGCCGGCGGTCCCGTTGTTCTGCTCGTGCCGGCGCCGATAAAACGGGCCTACATCTGGGATCTTCTCCCGGGAGCGAGCGCGGTTGCGGCCTGCGTGAAGGGCGGCCTCCGGCCTTATCTCATCGAGTGGGACTCGCCCCGGCCATCGTTCGGTCTGGCTGACTATGCCGACCGTTTCATCCTCGAATGTGTCAATGCGCTCAAGGCGGAAACCGGCACGGCGCGACTCGTCATTGCCGGCCATTCCCTCGGCGGCCTGTTCGCGGCGATTTTTGCATCGCTGCGCCCGACGCTCCTGGACGGCCTCGTACTCATCACCTCGCCGCTGCATTTCGAGTTCGCGCGCGAAGCGGGCGCCATCGGCCCGGTGGTAGCCGAACTGTCGCGCTCGAAGGCTCTGCTGGAGGCCGATGCGAACCTTCCCGGCGCGTTTCTGAGCATGGCCAGCTTCGTCGCCTCTCCGGCGTCCTTCGGCAGGGAACGCTGGGACGACTGGGTGCGCAGCTGGGTGCACACCGACGCGCTCGCCTCGCACTTGCGCGCGGAACGCTGGACGCTCGATGAACTGCCGCTCGCCCATCAACTGGTCATGGACATAGCGCAGCAACTCTACCGTGAGGACGGTTTTCTGCGCGGATCGCTGCGGCTGTCCGGTCGCAGTGCGTCGGCGCAGCAGGTGGTGACGCCGCTGTTCGTCGTCGCCGACAAGCGCTGCGCGCTCGTGCCCCCTGGCGCCGTGCTGCCGTTTTACGAGGCTGCGGCAAGCGAGGACAAGAGACTGCTGTGGTACGAGGGGGATGTCGGCGTGGCGATCCAGCACGTCGGGCCGCTCATCGGGCGCAACGCGCATCGCAAACTCTGGCCGCAGATTCTGACCTGGGTGCACGAGCACAGCCGATGAGCATGCACGCGCCCGGCGGACTTGTCCGCGCCGCGCGCTCGCGACGTCGTGAAGACTGTCGTCAGGCGAGCTCGGCGCTGGCGCCTAACGCCGTCTTGCCGTCGGGACCCTGAGCGACGAGGCGCACCGTATCCCCAGCCGCCGTGGCGACGAGACGAAACGGCGCCAGATCGAACAGCGGTGCCTGGCCGCGGAAGGAAAACGCCTTCACCGGCCGATCGGCGTTGTGGCGCACCAACTCCATCAACAACACCGCCGTCAATGGACCATGGACGACCAATCCCGGATAGCCTTCCACCGTCGTCGCGTAGGGACGGTCATAGTGGATGCGATGGGCATTGAAGGTGATCGCCGAAAAGCGGAACAGCAGCGTCGCCTCGGGGTGGACCATGCGCGTCCAGGAACCCTGCGGGACCTCGGGCAGGGCGGCCGGTGTCGGCGCCGGCACGGGCGCGCCCGGCTCGCGATAGACGATGTCCTGCTCTTCCTCGAGGCACAGCGTGCCTTCCTGAGAAATCGAGTAGGCGACCGTGACGAAAGCGAGTTTTCCGGTCTTTCCTTCCTTTTCCTCGATGGCGCGGATTTCCGCCCGGCGGCTGGCCGGCTTGCCGATGATGAGCGGACTGTGGAAATGCAGGCGCGCGCCTGCGAACATGCGCCGCGGCAGGGCGATGGGTGGCATGAAGCCGCCACGCTGCGGATGACCGTCGGCGCCGAGCTGCGATTGGGGCGCTTTGGGCAGGAATTGGAACCAGTGCCACAGCGGCGGCAGCGGCGAGCCGGCGGTGAAATGCGTCGTCGCATCGTCCAGGGTTGCCGCGGCTGCCAGCGCGGTGGCCAGGGAAATCGTATCTTCGACCTCTTCCGTCCTGCCGATCCAGTTCGAATAGGCTGCACTCATGGTCGCACCTCAGGACAGCTCGATCGGGCCGCCGACGACGCGCTTGTCGCGCAGTCCGCCGATCTGCGCACTCGACAGACCCAGCACCTCGCCCAGTACCTCGTCGGTGTGCTCGCCCAGGGCCGGCGCGCGGCGCGGCGCCTGACGTGCATTCCCGGAGAAATGCAGCGGCGAGCCGGGCACCAGGTAGCGGCCGATTCCGGGCTGCTCCACCGTCGAGAACATCGGATTGGCCGGCGAACAGCGCGGATCCTCCTCGACCATCTGACGAAAGGTCCGATAGGGCCCCCAGCACACGCCCGTTCCCTCGAAGGCCCTGGTCACCTCATCGAGCGTGCGTTCCGCGAACCACGGCCGGAGCACGGCGGAGATGGCTTCGCGGGCCTTGAAACGATCGCCCTCGCGCGAGAGGTCGACGCCCAGCAACGGTTCGATCATCGCCAGCTTGTCGGCCAGCCCGGTCGCCTTGCCCAGCTCCTGCCACATGCGCTGCGTGATCGCCACGACATAGGCATGACGCCGATCGCGGGTCTCGAACTCGCAGCCATAGGCGCCATAGAGGTAGTTGCCACAGGAGCGGCGGTCCTCGTCGTTGACCTGCACCTCGGCGATGTAGCCGAGGTTGCCGACCATGGCAAACACTACGTCGGCGAGCGGCAGCTTGATGTACTGCCCCTGACCGGTGAGCCGGCGGTGACGTTCTGCCGCGAGGATGCCCATGGCCGCGGTGACGCCGGTGATCGCATCCCAGGCAGGCAGAACGTGATTCACGGGATTGACCGGCGCCTCGCCGTGGGCCGGGCCGGTGACGAACGGAAATCCCACGGCGCAGTTCAGCGTGTAGTCCACGGCCGAGCTGCCGTCGGGATTGCCGGTGACGTTCATCATGATCAGGTCGTCACGCCGCTGGCGCAGGTTGTCGTAACCGAGCCAGCCGGTGGTCGGAAAGTTGGTGAGAAAGATGCCGTTGCCTTCGCCCTCGGCGGTGATCAGGGCGACGATCAGCTCCTGGCCCTCGGGGCTGCGGGTATTGACGGCAATCGAGCGCTTCCCCTTGTTCAGGCCGGTCCAGTAAAGGCTCCTGCCCGCGCCCGTGACAGGCCAGCGGCGCGCGTCCAGCCCGCCTTCGAGCGGATCGAAGCGGATCACGTCGGCGCCCTGCTGCGCCAGCGTCATGCCGCACAGGGGCGCGGCGACGAATGCCGCTCCCTCTATGATGCGCAAGCCTTGAAGAATGTTGTTCATCGGCGCCTCCCTGAGTCGTGGGCAACTGTTCTCCGACGCGGCGTTGCCTTGAAAGGTCTGGATTGTTGATCAAGTCGCATATAAAGTCACGTTAACAAAAACAACGGGCGCGCTGCGGCGCGTCGCGGAAGGGAGGAAAAGCGAGTGGCAACCGGGACAAGCGGTAGACGCGAAGCAGTAGACACGAGCGCGGCAGATTCACAGGCTGACGTGCCGGGCGGCGCACCGGCTCCGTCGGCAAGCGCGAAGCGGCTGCCCATGAGCGGCGTGCGCGTGATCGATGTCGGCACGTTCCTGGCCGGGCCTCATGCCGCATCCATAATGGGTGAATTCGGCGCCGAGGTGCTCAAGGTGGAGCATCCCATCGCCGGCGATCCCATGCGTCGTTTCGGCACGCCCACCAAGCGTCACGACGCGACGCTGGCCTGGCTGAGCGAGGCGCGCAACAAGAAGTCGGTGACCATCGACTTGCGCAAGCCCAAGGGCGTCGAGCTATTCATAAAGCTCGTGGCCAAGTCCGACGTGCTGGTGGAGAACTTCCGTCCCGGCACCATGGAGGAGTGGGGATTGGGCTGGAAGGTGCTCAGCGAAGCCAATCCCGGCCTGGTCATGTTGCGCGTGTCCGGCTACGGACAGACGGGGCCCTATCGCCGCCGCTCCGGCTTTGCACACATCGCTCATGCCGTCGGCGGTCTGTCCTATCTCGCCGGCTTTCCCGGAGAAACGCCCGTCGTGCCGGGTACTGCGCCCCTGGGCGACTACATGTCCAGCCTCTACGGCGCGATCGGCGTCATGCTCGCGTTGCGCTACAAGGAACGCACGGGGCTGGGTCAGGTGATCGACGTCGGCATCTACGAGGCGGTATTCCGTCAGATGGACGAGATGGCCGCGGCCTACGCCCTGTACGGGAAGATTCGCGAGCGCGAGGGTGCCGGCACGGTTATCGCCGTGCCCCACGGGCATTTCCGCACCAAGGATGACAAGTGGGTGGCGATCGCGTGCACCACGGACAAGATGTTCGAACGGCTCACCGAAGCCATGGAGCGGCCCGAGCTGTCCTCCACCGGCCTCTACGGCGAACAGAGCAAGCGGCTGGCGGCGCGCGACGAGGTCAATGCCATCGTCATCGAGTGGGTCGGCTCCCTGAACCGCGACGAGGTGCTGGCGAAGTGCATCGACGCCGAAGTACCCATCGGCAAGCTGAACAGCATTGCCGACATCTTCGAGGACGAGCAGTTCAAGGCGCGCGACAATCTCGCCGAGATCGACGAGGACGGCCTGGGCAAGGTGGCCGTGCCGGGCGTCGTGCCCCGGCTTTCGGAAACGCCGGGGCGCATCACCAATCTTGGCCCGCCGCTGGGCAACGGCACCTACGAAGTGATGCGGGAGTTGCTGGAGCTGTCGGCGGCGGAGATCGCCGCCCTGCGCCAGCAGAAGATCATCTGAACAGGCCGTGTCATCGGCATAGCGGGGGAGACGATGACTGAGCAATGCAAGAACGATCTGCCGTTGTCAGGCATCCGTGTCGTCGATGTCGCCACGGTCATCGCCGCGCCCTACTGCGCGGCGATCCTCGGTGAGTTCGGCGCCGAAGTGCTAAAGGTGGAACATCCAATCGGCGGCGACGCCTGCCGGCGCTTCGGCACGGCCACCAGTCGCGGCGATACGCTCACCTGGCTCAGCGAGGCACGTAACAAACGCTCGGTGACCATTGACTTGCATCGCGCGGAGGGAGTGAAGCTCTTCAAGGCGCTGATCGAGAAGACCGACATCCTGTGCGAGAACTTCCGCCCGGGAACGCTGGAGAAGTGGGGACTCGGGTGGGAGGTGCTGCGCGAAATCAATCCGGGACTGATCATGTTGCGCGTGTCGGGCTATGGCCAGACCGGCCCCTACAAGGACCGTCCGGGATTCGCGCGCATCGCCCACGCCGTGGGCGGCCTGTCCTATCTCGCCGGCATGCCGAAGGGCACGCCTGTGACGCCCGGCTCGACGACCCTGGGCGATTATCTCTCCGGCTTGTACGGCTGCATCGGCGTACTGCTGGCGCTGCGCTACCGCGACGCGACCGGCCACGGCCAGTACATCGACATCGGACTGTACGAGTCGGTGTTCCGCTGCACCGACGAGCTGGCGCCGGCCTATGCCATGTTCGGCACGGTGCGCGAGCGCCACGGACCCCACATCGAGAGCGCCTGCCCCTACGGCCACTTCCCGACCAAGGATGGCAAGTGGGTGGCACTCGCCTGCACCACCGATAAGTTGTTCGCGCGTCTGGCCGACGCCATGGGTCGGCCCGAGCTGGCATCGAGCAGTCTATACGGCGAGCAGAAGACGCGGCTGGAAAATCGCCAGGACGTGAACGAGATCGTGCGCGACTGGTGCGGCTCGCTCACACGCGACCAGGTGCTGGAGCGCTGCTATGCCAGCCGGGCACCGGCCGGTCCGCTGAACAACATCGCCGATATCTTCGGCGACCGCCAGTTTCATGCCCGCCGCAACATGGTTGCCATCGACGAGGAAGATGTCGGCGAGACGATCATGGTGCCCAACGTCGTACCCCGGCTGTCGCGCACGCAGGGACGCATCGACCATCTCGGCCCGCGGCTGGGCGCGCATACCGACGAGGTGCTCAAGGACATGCTCGGACTGAGCGATGCCGAGATCGGCGAGCTGCGTGCGCACCGGGTGATCTGAACGCCGACAAACTCAAGGGAGGAGGATATACGCATGAAACTGCCAGCGAATTTCTACAAGCCGCTCGCCATCGGCGCGCCGACGCCCCTGCGCGAGCTGCCGGTGCGTCCCGAGCGCATGATCCACTTCTTCCCGCCGCATCTGGAGAAGGTGCGCGCCAAGATATCCGAGCTTGCCAAGCAGGTGGATGTCCTCTGCGGCAACCTGGAGGACGCGATACCGCTCGACGCTAAGGAGGCGGCGCGCGCCGGTTTCATCGAGGTCGTGCGCAACACCGACTTTGGCGGCTGTGCAGTGTGGACCCGCATCAACGCCCTGAACAGCCCCTGGGTGCTGGACGACCTTCTGCAGATCGTCGCCACCGTCGGCAACAAGCTCGATGTCATCATCGTGCCCAAGGTCGAGGGTCCTTGGGACATCCACTACGTGGACCAAATCCTCGCCCAGCTCGAAGCCAAACACGGTGTCACCAAGCCGATCCTGATTCACGCCCTGCTGGAAACGGCGCAGGGGGTGAAGAATGTCGATGACATCGCCTGCGCGAGTCCGCGCATGCACGGCATGAGCCTTGGTCCAGCCGACCTCGCCGCCTCGCGCGGCATGAAGACCACCCGCGTCGGCGGCGGCCACCCTTCCTATGGTGTGCTCGCCGATGCCGTCGAGGGCAAGGCCGGGCGCGAGTTCTTCCAGCAGGATCTGTGGCACTACACGGTCGCCCGCATGGTGGACGCCTGCCTGTCCTCCGGCCTGCGCGCCTTCTACGGCCCGTTCGGCGACTTCTCCGACCCGGCGGCCTGCGAGGCCCAGTTCCGCAACACCTTCCTCATGGGCTGCAGCGGCGCCTGGACGCTGCATCCGAGCCAGATCGACATTGCCAAGAAGGTCTTCAGCCCCGACGTGAAGGAGGTGCTGTTCGCCAAGCGCATCCTCGAGGCCATGCCCGATGGCACGGGCGCCGTCATGATCGACGGCAAGATGCAGGACGACGCCACCTGGAAGCAGGCCAAAGTGATCGTCGATCTGGCACGCTTGGTGGCCCAACGCGACGCCGAACTGGCCAAGGCCTACGGGTTCTAGCGGAGGACGTTAGTCGGAGTCAAGCTCCGGGGGAGGTGGCGATGACAGGTAAAACCAGACCGGGCAATTTCTTCGAGGATTTCCGTGTCGGCCAGGAGATCGTCCATGCCACGCCGCGCACCGTCACCGACGGCGACGTGGCGCTGTACACCGCGCTCTACGGCTCACGCTTCGCGGTCAACTCGTCAGCGACATTCGCGCTGGCGATCGGTCTGCCGCGGGCGCCGTTGGACGATCTGCTCGCCTTCCACATGGTGTTCGGCAAGACCGTGCCCGATATCTCGCTGAATGCCATTGCCAATCTCGGCTACGCCGCGGGGCGATTCGGTGCGCGGGTCTATCCGGGCGACACCGTGTCGTCGACCTCGGCCGTGATTGGGCTGCGGCAGAACAAGGACGGCAAAACCGGCGTGGTGTACGTACGCTCCACCGGCGTCAATCAGCGCGGCGAGATGGTGGTCGAGTACTGCCGCTGGGTGATGGTGCGCAAGAACGATCCGGCGGCCGCGGCACCGGAGCCGGTCGTCCCCGATCTGCCCGAGGCGGTGCCGGTCTCCGATCTCGTCGTGCCGCCGGGGCTGCAGCTGCGCGGCTACGACACCGTGCGCGCCGGCAGCCCGCATCTGTGGGACGACTACGCACAAGGCGAGAAGATCGATCATGTGGACGGCATGACCATCGAGGAGTCCGAGCACATGATGGCCACCCGCCTGTACCAGAACACGGCCAAGGTGCATTTCAATCAGCATGCCGAGAAGGACGGCCGATTCGGCCGGCGCATCATCTACGGCGGGCACATCATCAGCCTGGCGCGCTCGCTGTCGTTCAACGGCTTGGCCAATGCCTTCAAGATCGCTGCCATCAACGGCGGCCGGCATGTGGCGCCGACCTTCGCCGGCGACACGGTCTACGCGTGGACCGAGGTGCTGGCAAAGATGAGCCTGCCCGCTCGCACTGACCTCGGTGCGCTGCGCCTGCGCACGGTCGCCACCAAGGATCGCGGCTGCGCCGACTTCCCCTTCAAGGATGCCGAAGGCAAGTACGACCCGGCCGTCGTGCTCGATTTTGACTATACGGTGCTGATGCCCAGGCGAGGCTGAGCGGCGCGCGGCCGGCGCGAGGTGCGCTACAACGCCAACCTGCGCAGACTGCGTCGCTGGTCGAGCCGTCGCAGGCCGTGATGCCGGGCGATGGCGAGCGCTGTCTCGTATTCCTCGACGGTGAGCGGGCGGTCGAGGGATGGATGCTCATCGGCACGGTAGCAGGGGTGGTACTGCTCCATGATGTTCACGTAGGTGTCGGGCGAGATCTCGGTGGCGAGGAAGGACGTCACCTCGGCAGTTCCCGCAAGCGTCTCGGGCAGCACGAGGTGACGCACGAGCAGACCACGCCGCGCGATGCCGCGCTCGTCCATGACCAGATCGCCGACCTGCCGGTGCATTTCCTTCACTGCGGCACGATTGACCGCCACGTAGTCGCGCACCTTCGAGTAGCGGCGCGCGATGTCGGAGTCGCCGTATTTCATGTCCGGCATGTAGATGTCCACGATTCCCTCCAGGAGCCGAAGTGCTTCCGGGCTGTCGTAGCCGCCGGTGTTGTACACGATGGGCAGGCACAGGCCGCGATGGGCGGCGATGGCGACGGCAGCGATGACCTGCGCCACCACATGGCTGGGTGAGACGAGATTGATGTTGTGACAGCCCTGGAACTGCAGGTCGAGCATCATGGCGGCCAGTTCTTCCGGCCCGGTCTCCCGGCCCTCGCCGCGCTGGGAGATGTCCCAGTTCTGGCAAAAGGCACAGCGTAGATTGCACCAGCTGAAGAAGATGGTGCCCGAACCGCGCCGGCCGCGCAGGCAGTCCTCCTCGCCGTGATGCGGGCCGTAGCTATGGACCATCGCCCGTTCGCCGGTGCGGCAAACGGCGCCGGCGATGCCCTGACGCCGGTCGACGTGGCAGTAGCGGGGGCACAGGTCGCAATCTTCGATGTGTCGCCACGCCAGCCGGGCGCGACGGTCCAGTTCGCCGTTGGCGAGCAGGCAGACGTAGGCAGGGCAGGTATCCGCCGTCGCCGCGTCCGGGTTCAAATCCCGAGCCACGTTGTCAGCTCGAGGGTCTGTTCGGAATCGGGGGCGACGAAGCCCTTGAAGCCGATCTTCTCCAGGATCGCCTGGCCGTCCTTGCTCTTCTCCAACCCGAGCACGAAGTTGCGGATCCTGTCCGCGTCCGCCTTCGATATGTTGGGTGAGACGATGACGTGCTTGATCGGCACCGGCTTCGACTCGAACAGCACCTTGCCGCCCTTGGACTGCCAGTCTTTCACCACGGCGCCGGCGGCGGTGATGCCGATCTCGTAGAAGCCGTTTTGCATCATGAACGGTATACCATCCTGATAGCGCGTCGTGCCCAGGTATTCCGTTGCCGGATCCATGCCCAGATCGCGCAGCGTCGCGCGCACCATCCATGCGGTGATGGAATCGGGGTCGGGCATCACCATCGCCTTGCCCCGGATTTCCTGGGGCTGGCGGAGCAACGCATCCTGCTTGATCAGAAAGCGCGCCTTGTACTCGGTGTAGCCCCTGGTCAGCGCCACCAGCCGGTAGCCCTGGTCGCGCACTGCCCGGTAGGAATGGTGCGCCGGATGCACATAGGCCAGATCGTAGGTCTTGGCTTCGAGGTTCTTGCGCAGAGTCGGGTAATCGTCCACCGGCACGACCTTCACCGGGCGCTTCAGCGCCTTGGCGAGCAACTCGCCGAATTCCCGGTAGCGCTCCCGCGTTTCCGCCGGGACGATGCGATACGTAACGCCCTCGTTGACGGCAAAGATCAATTCCTGGGCGATCGCGGGACTGCTGGTGATGGCCGCAAGAAGCAGCGCGGCAACGGCGGTGCACTTGACCTTCATGGTGCGATTCTCGTTCGAATGTGTTTTCTGACCCTGAGCGATTATAGGCGAGAACCGCGCCGTGCCGCGACGGGCGGGCAATCACTCTGACGAGTCGCGCGCGGGCGCGTGCTAACATCGCTGTCATCTATGCCAGGCTTCACCGATCTCTCCGCGGCCTTTAGCGCCGACGGCCCGCTCGCCCGCAAGATTCCGGGCTTCCGCGTGCGCGCCCAGCAGATCGACATGGCGCGGCGCATCGGCGATGCGCTCAAGGACAACGGCGTCCTGGTCGCCGAAGCGGGGACGGGCACCGGCAAGACCTTCGCCTACCTGGTGCCGGCGTTGCTCTCCGGCGGCAAGATTATCGTTTCCACCGGCACCAAGACCCTGCAGGATCAGCTTTATCAGCGCGATCTGCCGACGGTGCGCGAAGCCCTGCGCCTGCCGGTGCGCACGGCGCTGCTCAAGGGGCGTGGCAACTATGTCTGCCACTATCATCTGGAACGCGCCTTGAGCGACGGCCGCTTCCTGAGCCGGGCCGAAGCCGGCCACATCCGCGCCATCGACCGCTTCGCGCGGACGACGAAAACCGGCGACAAGGCGCAGCTCGCCGGTGTGCCCGAAGATTCCGGTGCCTGGGCGCTCGCCACGTCCACCCGCGACAACTGCCTCGGCCAGGAATGTCCGCATCACAAGGCGTGCTTCGTCATCGCCGCGCGGCGCGAGGCCATGGCGGCGGACATCGTGGTGGTGAATCATCATCTGTTCTTCGCCGACGTCGTGCTGCGCGACGAAGGCGTGAGCGAGCTGCTGCCGGCCTGCAATGCCGTCGTCTTCGACGAGGCGCACCAGCTGCCCGAGACCGCCAGCCTGTTTTTCGGCGAGACGGTGTCTACGGCACAGCTTCTGGAGCTCGCGCGCGACACGCGCATGGAGGCGATCGCCGCGGCGAAGGATTTCGCGCCCCTGCCCGACGCCAGCCGGGCGCTGGAAAAGGCGGCGCGGGATCTGCGGCTGGCCCTCGGCGAGGAGACCGGACGCTTGTCCGCCGCCCAGGCCGAGGGTCGGCCGGCGCTGCAGGCGGCGCTGGCCGCGCTTGACGAACGGCTGGTGGACTTCGGCAAGATCCTGGAAAGCCAGGCCGAGCGTTCGGAGGGGCTGGAAAGCTGCTGGCGTCGCGCCCAGGATGCGCGGGGCCGGCTCGACCGCTGGCGCGCACCTCAGGCGCCGGACATGGTGCGCTGGGTGGAGGTTTTCAGCCAGTCCCTGCACCTGAACTCGACGCCGTTGCAGGTCGGCGACATCTTCCGGCGCCAGCTCGAAGGCCATCCGCGCGCCTGGATCTTTACCTCGGCGACGCTGGCAGTGGAGAAGGACTTCGGGCACTTCTGCGGCGAACTGGGCCTGAACGCTGTCCAGAGCGGCCTGTGGGAGAGTCCCTTCGACTATCCCAATCAGGCGCTGCTGTACGTGCCCCAAGGGTTGCCCGACCCCAACAGCGCCGACTACAACGAGGCAGTGGCGGCGGCCGCCTATCCGCTTATCCGCACCAGCGGCGGGCGGGCATTCGTGTTATGCACTTCGCTTCGCGCCATGCGCCGCATCCATGGACTGCTCGCGGAGCGCTTTGCGCGGGAGGGGTTCGAGGTGCCTCTTCTGCTGCAGGGCGAGGGTTCGCGCACTGAGTTGCTGACGCGCTTTCGGGAGATGGGCAACGCCGTGCTGGTGGCGAGCCAGAGTTTCTGGGAAGGCGTGGACGTGCGCGGCGAGGCGCTGTCACTGGTCATCATTGACAAGCTGCCCTTCGCGCCGCCCGACGACCCGGTGCTGGCGGCGCGCATCGAGCACCTGCAGAAGCAGGGACGCAACGCCTTCATGGAATACCAGTTGCCGCGCGCCGTGATCAGCGTCAAGCAGGGCGCGGGGCGGCTCATCCGCGACGAGACCGACCGCGGCGTGCTGATGATCTGCGACCCGCGACTGATCACCAAGCCCTATGGCAAGCGGGTATGGCGCTCGCTGCCGCCGATGCGCCGCACGCGCGAGCAGGCGGAGGCGGTGGCCTTCCTCGCTGCCGGCCGGGCCGGCGATCTCGTGTCCGCAGCCGAGCAGGCGTCGTGCGCCGCCGTGGAAGATCGTCCGTGAGCACCGGTGCCCCCACTCCGGCGCCGCCGCGGGCCGATGCTCGCCGGCGCATGCAGGCCAGGACAAAGTCATGGGCAGGATCCTGCTGATCCACAGTCCGGCGGCGGCGGCATTGGCCGACCGGCTCGGTCAGGCGCTGCGTGAGTGTTTCGGCGACGATGCGGTGATCCGCGATGCAGTCGCCGACGCACCGGACCCGGCGCGGGCGCTGCGCGAGGCGCTCGGCCCGCGTGGTGTCGTGCTGGTTCTCATCGACGGCGGCTGGCTGCAGGCGGACGAGTCCGGCAGGCGTGCGGTCGACGATCCGGACGAGGCGGAGCATCGCCACGTCGCCACCGCGCTGGCACTCAACGTTCCCGTCGTGCCGGTGCTGGTGGAGGACTTTGCCATGCCGGCACGCGAGGATCTGCCGCCGGACATCCTGCGCCTGAGCCACTTCAACCCCTGCGTTGTGCGCATGGATCATTGGCGCGATGATTTCTCGAAACTGGCGAGGATGCTGGAGGGGTTGGGTGTGCGGAGCGTGCGGCCGCCGCCTGCACGGGAGGTGGCGCCGGTTCCGGCGTCGGATATCGACATCAGCAAGATCTTCCCGCCGGCCCCGGCGCGCGAGGCACGCAGTGCGTCGGCCTCCACCGCGGCGCAGTCCGGGCCACTGGCGATTGCCGGACTGGTCGTGGCGATGGCTGCACTGGCGGGACTCATCCTGGCGCGCAACGGCCCCGGCTATGCTGCTGTCGTCATTGTCGCCGCCGTGGCGTTGGCGCTGGCCACATGGGACTGGCGCCGGCGCACCCGGCCGTGGCCGCAGGGCTACACCCTCACCCGGCTTGCGATCTGGCTTGCCATCGCGGTCATCTTCGGCGCCGTCGGCAAGTACGGATTGGAGGCGATGCGCTCCGGCGCGGAGTCTGGGTTCGGCGACGACGGCGTGCATGGCCGTGCCGGATCGGCGACAGTGCCCGGCGCTCCGGACACACCGGTGGACATGCCGGTGATGCTCGCCGGGCGCTGGTCGGACGGACAAGGCGAGCTGGTGGAGATCGAACAGTCCGGCGACGAGGTCGCCGTGCGCGGGCTAACTCCCGGGCTGCCCTTCCACGACGTGACCGGCAAGGGACGCGTGACGCGACGCGCGCTCGAGGCACGCTTTGCCCTGACGACCGGGCCGGCTGTGCTACGCCTGGTGGCGTCTCCGGACGCCACGCGGCTGAGCGGCAGCATCGTCTATCCGACTTTCGGTAGCATACGATCCATCGTGCTTTACCGCGCCCCGTGAGCGCCTTGCGCCGGATCGCCCGCCGAGGCCGGAAGTGCGTCTGATTGCGCCGATGTCGTTGACACCACCAAGGACGCCAGGAGCATCAGAAGCGCAGCCGGAGCCAGCGCCCTGTTCCGGCTCGTGGTTCCTGTGTCCATCCGGCAACGGTATCGTTTGCGTTATTCGCTGCCCCCGGTGGTGCGATCAAGATTTTCAGGTTCATGCGAATGGGTGACCAGACCGAACCGTTACGCGGCGAGACATCGGAGTATCGCTCGGGTAGCGATGGCCGATGCCCGGAGGGGCAGCCCGACTGCGCCGATCTGGCCCGGCGCCTCAACGAGGACTGCCAGTGCGTGTCGCTGGATCGCGATGCCCTGCACCGCGAACTGGAGCGCGAGCGCGGCGGCGCCGAGCTGTATCGGCTCATCGCCGAAGGGCGTCCGCACCTGTTCTCCGACGTCGCCGTGTTCGTCGGCGGTGCGCACATCGAACGCATGGCGCAGATCATCGCTGCCGTCGAGCGCGCGATCGGCCTGCCCGCCTACCGGCAGCGGGTGCTCGCCTGGGCGCCCGCCACGGCGGCATTCGAGCCGCGGGCAAGGGGCGCCTTCCTGGGGTACGACTTCCATCTCGGCAACGACGGTCCTCAGCTTATCGAAATCAACACCAACGCCGGCGGCGCCCTGCTCTGTGCCACGCTTGGCCGCGCCCAGCAGGCCTGCTGCGAGTATGTGGCAGGGCTGAAGCCGGGTATGGCCGGCGGCGCAACGCCGGAAGCGCAGATCGTGGACATGTTCCGCAGCGAGTGGCACGCCGAGCGGGGCGGGGTGCCCCTGCGCACGCTTGCCATCGTCGACGACGCGCCGCTGGAGCAGTACATGTATCCGGAATTCGTGCTGTTCCAGCGTCTGTTCGCAGACGCCGGCATCGCCTCGCTGATCTGCGACGCCGCCGAGCTGCGCTACGAAGGCGGTGCCTTGTGGCATGGTCGGACGCCGATCGATCTGGTCTATAACCGGCTCACGGATTTTTCCCTCGATGCGCCGGAGCACCGGGCGCTGCGCGCCGCCTACCTCAGCCGCGCTGTCGTGGTCACGCCCCATCCGCGCGCCCACGCGCTCTATGCCGACAAGCGCAACCTGGCGCTGCTGAGCGATGCCCAGGTGCTGGCGGAGCTGGGTGTGGACGAGCCGACGCGGCAGACGCTGCTTTGCGGCATTCCGCGCACGGAGCCGGTGCGGCGCGCGGACGCGGAATCGCTGTGGGCACGGCGCCGGCAACTATTCTTCAAGCCGGCGGCGGGTTATGGCAGCCGTGCCGCCTACCGCGGCGACAAGCTCACCCGGCGTGTGTTCGACGATATCCTGGACGGGATCTACGTCGCCCAGGCACGCGTGGAGCCGAGCGAGCGACGGGTGGAGGTGCAAGCGCAGGCCGTGGCGCTCAAGCTCGACCTACGCAACTACGTCTATGACGGACAGGTGCAGCTGATCGCGGCGCGCCTGTACCAGGGGCAGACGACCAACTTCCGCACCCCCGGCGGCGGCTTTGCGCCGGTGCTGACCATTCCCTGCGACTTGGTTGACGAACCACAGCGGCACAGAGACACGGAAGCGGCACAGAGTGCGCGGGAAGCCGGGCCGTCGCACGACCGGTGAATGCGGAACCGTCGCTGACTCCCACAGTCGCGTCCTCTGTGTCTCCGTGTCCTCCGTGTCCTCTGTGGTGGACTGCGTTGTTACGTGGACATCTCGTCCATGATCGCGGTCACCCAGCCTACGCCGAACTTGGCCTCCATGCCGGTCGTGTAGGGGTTGATGTCCGCCGTCGTCTTGGTCGTCTTGTTGTCGGTGAGTTTGCCATCCTTGCCGACGCGATAGACCGCGGAGATGGATACCGCTTCGTCCGGCGTGATGTAGCTGTAGCAGACGTTCACCGTCGTCGGGTCCATCGGCTCCTTGCCGTTCAGGAGCTGTACCACGTTGTAGGCGCAGATCTTGGCCTGTGAGTTGGCGGCGTTGCCCGACTTGGGCATGGGCGCCACCGCGGCGGCATCGCCGATGATATGGATGCCCGGCACCTTGGTGGACTCGTAGGTGACGGGATTGACCGGCACCCACTTCTTGTCCTCGCCGACAACGCCCGCCTGATGGGCGATCAGGCCCGCCTTCTGGGGTGGAATGACGTTGATGACGTCGCCCTTGATGGTTTCGACACCGTTGTCCACGGTCATGCCTTTGGGATCGACCTTCACAATCTTGTTCGCGGCGTGGTATTCGATGACGTTTTTGTAGTACTTGTCCCAGGCCGCCTGGAACAGCTTGGGCTTGGAGGCGATGGTCTCGTTGGCGTCGAGCACGACGAGCTTGGATCTCGGCTTGTGATGCTGCAGGTAGTAGGCGATCATGCACGCGCGCTCGTAGGGCCCGGGCGGGCAGCGGAAGGGCGAAAGCGGGATCGACATCACGACCGTGCCGCCGTCGCGCATCGCTTCCAGTTGCTTGCGCAACAGTCGCGTCTGGTCGCCGGCGCGCCACGCGTGGGGCATGACGCCCGGCGTGGTCTTGGGATCGTAGCCCTCCAGCTCGTCGAAGCGGAAATCGATACCCGGCGAAAGTATGAGCCGATCGTAGCTGACGAAGCCCTCTTCGGTGATGACCTTCTTCGCGGCGCCGTCGATGGCCGTCACCTCCTCGAACAGCATCCTGACGTTCCAGGTGGACGCCATCTTGGAGTAGCCGAACTCGTTCTCGCCGATATCGCGCTTGCCGATCAGGTGCAGGTTGCTGAACGGGCAAGCGAAGTGGGTGCGCTCGCGGTTGATCAGCACCACCTCGATATTGGGATCGGCGATGCGGGCGTACTTGGCGGCAATGGTGCCGCCGAAACCGCCGCCCAACACGACGATGCGCTTGCCCTTCTTGGGCAGCAGATCGTTGGCGACGGCAAACATGGGGAAGCCGGCCAGCCCGAGCGCAGCGGCGCTGCCGAAGATGCGGACGAAATCTCTGCGATTAATGGACATGCGCGTGCCTCCCGTCAGTGCTTCTGCGAAGCGTAGAAATGGGACAGCGCGTCGCAGTCCTCGGCGCCCAGTCCTTCGGATTTTTCCGCCATTTCCTTCGGCATCTTGCGTTTGCCCTGGAGGTACTCCTCGAAGGATATCTTCAGGAATGCCAGCCACTGGCCACCAATGATGCCGGCACCCTCTGAAAAGTCGCGGCCGTTGTCCTGGTGACATTTCTTGCAGTGCTTGTCGTGCAACAGCTTGCCTTTCTCCACCTTCACCGGATCGACCTGCTGATGGCCGGCGACGAACGGCAGCTTGGAAAGATGATCCGAGATGGCTTTGAGCTCCTCGTCGCTGTAGCCGACCATGAGCCGGCCCATCACGGTGGACGGCCGCTCACCGGTTTGATAGCGCTTGAGTGTCTCGAACATGTACTTCGACTGCTGGCCGCCGATGGTGGGCTGGATCGGCCCGGCACTGGCACCCTTGGTGCCGTGGCAGGCATAGCAGGTTAGAGTGAGAAGTTCCGGTGTCGCGGGACCTGCCGACGACGCGGGCAAGGCCAAAGCCAACCCCCCCATCAATAGAACGTGCTGCACGCTTCGCGCTTTCATGGTTCGTGTGCCCTCCCTTTGGCAACGTGGAATCGACTGCCTACGTCGTGGAAAACACTTTGGGGACGATGGTCCGGGGGCTTTGAATGTTGTGAAAGTCGCCCCTCGGGTCGCCGTTGGAATTGCGTTCGGCAACGGACATCATTTAGTCGTTTTGGGGGACTTTCGTGGCTTGATCTAGGTCAAAAAACTGCCGCTCAAGCCATTGAATGTTGCGATGGCGGTGTATGTGATTGTTATGTGCGAATGCGCTGATCCACTGTTGGTGTGACGACAGTGCATCGCCGGCGGGACGCGACCTGCACCGGCGGTCATTGCACCGTACAATAGCCGCCTTTGGAAAACCTGGAGTGCCAGCGATGATTCTGCGGGCGGGTGCCATGCGGACGGTCGGAGCGGAGGCAGGGCGCCTCCGGGGGAGTCGCCGATGAAAGTTTTCGGCTTCGCCGGCTGGTCGGGTTCGGGCAAGACGACGCTGATCGAGCAATTGATCCCGCGTTTCGTGCTCGACGGGCTGATCGTGTCGCTGATCAAGCACGCCCACCATGGCTTCGACATCGACCGTCCGGGCAAGGATTCCTATCGCCACCGGGAAGCCGGATGCACCGAGGTTCTGCTTACCTCGGATCAGCGCTGGGTGCTGATGCACGAGTTGCGCGGCCGGCCCGAACCCATGCTCGATCGGCAACTTGCGCTGCTTTCGCCCTGCGATCTGGTGCTGATCGAGGGCTTCAAGTCGGCGGCGATCCCCAAGCTGGAAGTGCATCGTCCGGCCCACGGCCGGCCGCTGATCTACCCGGAGAATCCCAACATCGTTGCCGTCGCCAGCGATGCGCCGATCGATGTCGCCCTGCCGCTTCTGGATCTCAACGACCCCGACGGCATCGCAGACTTCATTCTCGGGCATCTGCAAATCGCCCGCCCGGAGCCGGCCGTCCCATGAGCATGCTGACCTTCGACGCGGCGCTGGAGCGGCTGCTCGCTGCCGTGCATCCGCTCACGGAGCAGGAGACCGCGGACACCTTTGCCGCCTGCGGACGCGTGCTCGCCCGGGCGCAGATGTCCGACATCGAAGTGCCCCCGCTGGACAACACGTCCATGGACGGTTACGCAGTGGCGTGCTCCGACGTCCCCGCGGTCGGCACCTGCCTGCCGGTGAGCCAGCGCATCCCTGCCGGCAGCATCGGCCGCCCGTTAAAGCCGGGCACCGCAGCGCGCATTTTCACCGGCGCACCCATTCCATCGGGCGCCGACGCAGTGGTGATGCAGGAGCTGTGCGCCCACGAGGCGGCGGCAGACGGCGAGCGGGTCGTCATCAATCACGTACCCAGGCCCGGCGAGTGGATCCGGCGCGCCGGCGAGGACATCCGGCGCGGCGCCGAGATCCTGCCGGTCGGCACGCGCCTGCGGCCGCAGGAGTGCGGGCTTGCCGCTTCGGTCGGTCTGGCGCGGTTGCCGGTGTTCCGGCGCCTGCGCGTGGCGGTGTTCTCCACGGGTGACGAGCTGGTCATGCCGGGCGAGCCTTTGCCGCAGGGCGCCATCTACAACTCCAACCGCTACACCTTGCGCGCCTTGCTCGCCGCGCTGGGCTGCGAGGCCACCGACTTCGGCATCGTCCCCGACAGGCTCGACAGCACCCGCAGCGTGCTGCGCCAAGCGGCGGAGGGCAACGACCTGATCGTCACCAGCGGTGGCGTTTCGGTCGGCGAGGAGGACCACGTCAAGCCGGCCGTGCAGGCCGAAGGCGAGCTGGATCTGTGGAAGATCGCCATCAAGCCGGGCAAGCCGCTCGCCTTCGGCCATGTCCGGCGCGGCACCGGGGCGGCCGCCTTCATCGGCCTGCCGGGCAATCCGGTGTCCAGCTTCGTCACTTTCGTGCTGCTGGTGCGGCCGTTCATCCTGCGCGCCCAGGGTGCGGTGCGGACCTCGCCCACGGCGCAGACGTTGCGTGCCGATTTCGACTGGCCCAAGCCCGATGCGCGGCGGGAATTCTTGCGCGCGCGCGTGAATTCGAAGGGCGGCCTGGATTTGTTCCCGAACCAGAGCTCCGGTGTGCTGACTTCCACCGTGTGGGGCGACGGACTGATCGACAACGGCCCGGGGCAGGCGATCCGGCATGGCGAAACGGTGCGCTTTCTGCCCTTTTCCGAGTTGCTATACTGAAACCCCGAGGGCGGCACGACGAGACGCAACATGGCAGTCAGGATTCTCTATTTCGCGAGTTTGCGGGAGGCTTTGGGGCAGGCCCAGGAAGAGCTGACGCTGCCCGGGCAGATCAGCAACGTCGGCGAGTTGCGTGAGCACCTGTGCGCCCGCGGCGGCGACTGGCAGGCGTTGGCGGCGACGAAGAATCTGCGCATGGCGGTGAATCAAAAGATGGCCGACGGCGCCGCGCCGCTGCGCGACGGCGACGAAATCGCGTTCTTTCCGCCGGTGACGGGGGGCTGAGATGCCGGTGCGCGTGCAGACCGAGGATTTCGACCTCGGCCGCGAGATCGACGCCATGATTCGCGGCAAGCTCGCCGTCGGCGCCGTGGCGAGCTTTGTCGGCCTGGTGCGCGACATGAACGATGGCGCCGGCATCAGCGAGATGACGCTCGAACACTATCCCGGCATGACCGAGGCCGCGCTTGAGGACATCGTTGCCCAGGCGCGCGGCCGCTGGGACGTGATGGACCTGCTCGTCATTCACCGTCACGGGCGGCTGCTGCCCGGCGACCGCATCGTTCTGGTGGTGGTCACCGGCGCCCACCGCGGCGAGGCCTTCGCCGCTTGTGAGTTCATCATGGACTATCTCAAGACGCAGGCGCCGTTCTGGAAGAAGGAAGTTACGCCCACCGGCACGCGCTGGGTGGAGGCACGCAGCAGCGACGACGAGGCGGCGCAGCGCTGGGCTGATTCGCCGAAGGGTCGGCAGCCCCTCCGGTAGCAGGGACTGCGAAGGGCGTTGCGCTCCGGAGATATTTTTCTCACCACCAAGCACACCAAGGACACCAAGCGAATCTGTTTTTTCCTGGTGTCCTTGGTGTCCTCCGTGGTGACCTGCCTTTCAGGGCCTCGCCCTTCAAAACGCAAACTCGAAACGCACGCCGACAACGCTGGCGCTGGCCAGCGCCGGGTCACCGTGGTTGCGCAGAAACTGCACGGAAGGCTGGATTGCCAGCCAGTCCGTGACCACGGCCCGGTAGCTCACCTCCACTGAAAGCTCGGAACTCGGCGCGGGCTGGCCGGCCAGCCGCATCGCTTGTCGGAATTTGTCGCTGTTGCGCTCGGCGGCGACGCCGATACCGAATGCATCCCGGGGCCGGCTTGCCACCGGCCCGCGTACCGTGATGCCGAAATTGGCGGCACGCCGGAACTGGTTGACATCCGCGTTGGCGATGCCGCCGCGCCAGAAGACATTCACTCCGCGCGCCTCGGACCAGCGTGCCGCAGGGTAGTCGAACAGCAGATAGACACCGGCATCCCGCCGCTTGACCGGATTGCCCTGCGCATCGGTGTCGAGGAGATCGTCGGCGCGAACCGTGTAACGCCACGCGCCGAGCGAAATTTTGCCCGGTAGCCCACCCTCGGCCAACGACCGCCCGGCTTCGGCGATGAGCAGCGCGCCGTCGCCGGCCCGGAAGCGCACGTGGGTGCCGCGCGGATTGTCGGGATCGCCGGGCACGCCGTCGAACGCCGCTGCCTGGAAATACCACGGTTCCTGCGCCAGACGGGCGCGCAGCGCCAGGGACGAAGTGGGAAAGATCGACGGGCCGTTCTTTCCTGTCTGAGCCAGCTCGGCGCCGGTGCCGAAGGTCGGGTGCAGGAACAGCGCCGAGGACTCGGTGGCATAAAACTCGGCGTTCAGGTCGAGCAATCCGGCCAGGACGCGCAGCCGGTCGCCGAAGTACCCCTGTTCGATCCATGCCTGAAAAAGCTTGGTGGTGTTGGTGGCGACCTCGATGTTGTCGATGCCCTGGGCGGCGGCGATGTGGCTGTTGGGCTTGCCGCCGTGGTTGTTCAGCAAGTGGCCGAACAGACGCGTCGTATTGCCGCCGTCCGCGCTGCTGCGGGCGTAGCCCGCCTTGAGGTCGACGTTGCCGAGGACGCTGGAACGGCGCTCGGCATTGCGCAGCGTGGTATGGAGAAAATCGAGCTTGTAGGTCAGCTCGATGGACCAAATTGCGGCGCGCGGGGGCTGCAGATCAGGCTGCGCCGTCTCGGAGGCGGCGCCGGCGGCACCCGGCAGCAACATTTGAACCGCGACGATGGCCAGCACGGCGGCGCGGCGCACCGTCGGCGCGATGGTTCCGTCGGTCCGGTGTCTCGGACGGCTACCTGAAAACGAAACGCGGCGACCGATCTGGAATCGGTCGCCGCGTTGATCCGACTTGATGACGTTACCCGAATGCGAAGCGGGCCGTCGTTACTTCCCCTTCTTGGCCCCGGTCGCCTGGGCGGCCATGTTGGTGAAGGTGCTGAACGCGTCGCCGGAAGCCTTGGTGATCTGGTCGAAGGCCGACTGCGCCGTCTGCATCGCCGCCTGGAAGGCGTCGGTGGCGCCGTGGCTGCTCACCGGCATGCCGGTGAGCACCTTCTGAAACGCGTCCATAATCTCCTTGCTGCCGCTGGTAAGCTGCTGGCTGACCATGCGGCCGAACTCGGCCTGGGTCTCGGTCGTAATCTCCGCGATCTCCCGCGCGCACGAGAGCATCTTTTCGGTGGTCTCCTGGGCGAACTGCGTACGCAAAGTCATCATCGTCTGCGGGTCCTTCGCTTCGGCCAGCGCCTTGGCATTGTGCACGCCTTTTTCGAACAGCGACTTCGCCGTATCGACCTGCATCTGCATGATCCGTTGCGAGTTTTCGATCGACATCTGCGCCAGGCGCATGGCCGCATCGAGGTTCTTGCGCTGCAGTTCGTTGAATTGATCCTGTTTCATCGTCATGCCATCCTCCCTGAGAAAAGTCGTCTGACCGGAACCGCCATATTTAAGGCTAGCACAACACGGGAGGTTGTGACAAAGCAGACGTCAGACGCCGCCATCCCGGCCAAGGGCCGCGCCGGGCGCCGCCGGGCAGCCGTTCGAATCCGGCAAGGCGCACGGATGTCCTTGAAATGCCGGGGCCTAGCCCCATTTACCAGTCGAACGCGACTCCGGGAGCCGATCTTCATGCGCTTCGACAAATTCACGACCAAGTTCCAGCAGGCCGTCTCCGATGCCCAGAGCATCGCCGTCGGCCATGACAATCAGATGATCGAGCCGCAGCATCTGCTGCTCGCCCTGCTCAATCAGGAAGACGGTGCGACGGCGTCGCTGTTGCAGCGTGCCGGCGTCAATGTCCAGCCCCTGCGCGCGGCGCTGGACAAAGCCATCGGTCGCCTGCCCAAGGTCGAAGGCCACGGCGGCGAGGTGTCCATCGGCCGCGACCTGGCCAACCTGATGAACCTCACCGACAAGGAAGCCCAGAAGCGCGGCGACCAGTTCATCGCCTCCGAGATGTTCCTGCTGGCGGCTTCCGAAGACAAGGGCGAGACGGGGCGGCTGCTGAAGGAGCACGGCCTTCAGCGCAAGGCCCTGGAGCAGGCCATCGACGCTGTGCGCGGCGGCCAGAAGGTGGAGAACCAGGAAGCGGAGGGCAGCCGCCAGGCCCTGCAGAAATACACCCTCGACCTTACCGAACGGGCGCGCGCCGGCAAGCTCGATCCGGTCATCGGCCGCGACGACGAGATCCGCCGCGCCATCCAGATCCTGCAGCGGCGCACCAAGAACAACCCGGTGCTGATCGGCGAGCCGGGCGTGGGCAAGACCGCCATCGTCGAAGGGCTCGCCCAGCGCATCGTCAATGACGAGGTGCCCGAGACCCTCAAAGGCAAGCGCGTGTTGTCGCTGGACATGGCGGCGCTGCTTGCCGGTGCCAAGTATCGCGGCGAGTTCGAGGAGCGGCTCAAGGCGGTGCTGAAGGAGATTGCCCACGACGAGGGGCGCATCATCGTCTTCATCGACGAGCTGCACACCATGGTGGGCGCCGGCAAGGCCGAGGGCGCCATCGATGCCGGCAACATGCTGAAGCCGGCGCTGGCCCGTGGCGAGCTGCACTGCATCGGCGCCACCACGCTGGATGAATATCGCAAGTACGTAGAGAAGGACGCGGCGCTGGAGCGGCGCTTCCAGAAGGTGCTGGTGGACGAGCCCAGCGTCGAATCCACCATTGCCATTCTGCGCGGCCTGCAGGAGCGCTACGAACTGCACCACGGCATCGAGATCACCGACCCGGCCATCGTCGCCGCGGCGGAACTGTCGCACCGCTACATTACCGACCGCTTCCTGCCGGACAAGGCCATCGACCTGATCGACGAGGCGGCGGCGCGGATCAAGATGGAGATCGACTCCAAGCCGGAGGCGATGGATAAGCTCGACCGGCGTCTGATCCAGCTCAAGATCGAGCGCGAGGCGGTGAAGAAGGAGACCGACGAAGCCTCGCGCAAGCGTCTTGGCTTGATCGAGGAAGAGATCGCCAAGCTGCAGCGCGAGTACAACGACCTGGACGAGATCTGGAAAGCGGAGAAAGCGCAGGTCCAGGGCAGCGCCCACGTCAAGGAGGAGATCGACAAGCTCAAGGCGGAGATCGTCAAGCTGCAGCGCGAAGGCAAGCTGGAGAAAGTCGCCGAACTGCAATACGGCAAGCTGCCACAACTCGAAGCCCAGTTGAAGCAGGCCGCGGAGGGCGAGGGCAAGGCACGCCAGTTCAAGCTGCTGCGCAAGGAAGTCGGCGCCGAGGAAATCGCCGAGGTGGTCTCACGCGCCACGGGTATCCCGGTGTCGAAGATGATGCAGGGCGAGCGCGAGAAGCTGCTGCGCATGGAAGAGCGCATCCACCAGCGCGTGGTCGGGCAGGACGAGGCGGTGCGGCTGGTGTCCGACGCCATCCGCCGTTCGCGCGCCGGGCTGTCGGACCCGAACCGGCCCTACGGCTCCTTCCTCTTCCTCGGCCCCACGGGCGTGGGCAAGACCGAGCTGTGCAAGGCGCTGGCCGAATTCCTGTTCGACTCCGAGGAGCACATCATCCGCATCGACATGAGCGAGTTCATGGAGAAGCACTCCGTGGCGCGGCTCATCGGCGCGCCGCCCGGCTACGTCGGCTACGAGGAGGGCGGCTATCTGACCGAGGCGGTGCGGCGCAAGCCGTACAGCGTCATCCTCTTCGACGAGGTCGAAAAGGCGCACCAGGATGTGTTCAACGTGCTGCTTCAGGTGCTCGACGACGGCCGCATGACGGACGGGCAGGGCCGCACCGTGGACTTCAAGAACACCGTCATTGTCATGACCTCCAACCTCGGCTCGCAGATGATCCAGCAGATGGCCGGCGACGACTATCAGGTGATCAAGCTGGCGGTGATGGCCGAGGTCAAGACCTATTTCCGGCCCGAGTTCATCAACCGCATCGACGAGGTGGTGGTGTTCCACGCCCTGGACGAGAAGCACATCAAGTCCATCGCGAAGATCCAGCTCGGCTACCTGGAGAAGCGGCTGGCGAAACTGGAGATGTCGCTGCAGGTGAGCGACGCCGCACTTTCGGAGCTGGCCAAGGCCGGCTTCGATCCGGTGTTCGGCGCCCGGCCGCTCAAGCGCGCCATCCAGGAGCGCATCGAAAATCCGCTGGCGAAACAGATCCTCGAAGGCAGCTTCGCCGCCAAAGACACCATCGCAGTGGACGCGCGCAACGGCCAGATCGGGTTCAGCAAGTCATCGTGACGGCACGGTAGGGTGCGCTTGCGCACCTTCCGCTGAGTGTCGGTGCGCAAGCGCACCCTACTGAACTGCTCGGTTCCGGGATCAGAACGGCAGGCGCCGCCGCGGCGCCGGCGTTTTGTTCGTGCTCGCTTTCTGCTTCTCGGCGCGCACCGGCTTGCGCGGGATGCCGGTCTCATCCTTGGCGAACACGTAGCGGCCGTGCAGCACGCAGCCGCGCATGCCCGGATCGCAGCGCGCGCCCTGCACGCGCATGCAGATGCCATCGACATCGTGCGGGCAGCTCCAGGAACTCATCGGTCATTCGCTCGGACAGGACGATGCGTCAGTATAACCTTTGCCCCCCTTCCGCGTAGGGTGCGCTCGCGCACCATCGACCGCCCCAGACCGCGTAGGGTGCGCTTGCGCACCACACGTCTGTTGTCGGTGCGCAAGCGCACCCTACTTCTTCTGCGTGGCGCGGACGATGTCCGTCTCGGACATCTGGGTGACATGGGCGATGGCCCGTCGCACCTCGTCGGAGAGCAGGAAGGCGGCGTCGTCGGCGCTGCTGTCGAGCAGCGGCGGGAAGTGCAGCTTGTCGTCCTGCTCGCGCGTCAGACCGATCGCGCCCAGCGTGGCGATGATGCCGCGGAACGCCGCGCGATCGAAGAACTCCGGTCCCGCGCCCTCGTGCAGGTAGGCAAGCCGCTGGCCGAGCAGCACGCAGCAATCCTCCAGCAGCGACGCCGACAGTGTGCCGGGGCCGAAGCGTCCGAGCGTCGCGACGACGATGAAGTAACGCTCCAGCGGCTGGCGCACGGCCTGGGCGAGCGTATGCAGGACGAGGGATTCGCGCTCGGCCGGCGCCGGCGCGGCGACCCACAGGCCGCGCTCGCGCACCAGGTTCAGGCGCAGGAAAAGATCGATGTAAGCCTGCAGGCGCTGCTCCAGCGCCTCCTCGGGCAGCGACAGGAACAGTTCCGAGCGCAGGAAGGGATAGAGCCGGCGCGCGATCTCCAGCAGTCGCCGCGGCTCGATATGCTCGTTCTGCGCCACCAGGCAGGCGATCAGCGCCGGCAGCGCGAAGGCGTGCAGCACGTTGTTGCGGAAATAGGTCAGCAGCACTGCCTGGCGCTCGGGCACGCGCACGATGTCGCCCAGCGGATGGGCGATGCGCTCGACGATGCCCAGCCCCTGCACGTAGCCGATCACCGTCGTGCCGTCCAGCTCGGTGAGTTGCTGGCGCGCGGAGTAGGGCACCTCGGTGAGCAGTAGCTTGAGCAGATCGATCTGTTGCGCCAGGTGGGCGGCGTCCATGGCGTGGCGTGGCGCGCCGAGGATGGCCACGGCGAGCAGGTTCACGGGATTGACCACCAGCGCGTCGTTGATGCGCGTGACAATGGCATTGGCCAGCGCCGCTACCGCGCGATACCGGTCTACCTCGCGCTCCTCGTCCGGCAGCGAGTCCGACTCGCGCCACGCCGGCCACTGCCGATCGAGAAATGCCTGCAAGGCCAACGGCTCGCCGAAGTTCACGTGCACCTGGCCGAAGCGCCGGCGCAGATCCCGGATGGAGCGCAGGATGCGCCACACCGATTCCTTCTTCTTCGGCTGGCCGGAAAGCTCGGCAATGTAGGTGTCGCCCTCGATCAGTTGCTCGTAGCCGAGATAGACCGGCACGAACACCATCGGCCGCTTGATGCCGCGCAAGTAACTCGCCAGCGTCATCGCCAGGATGCCTGCCCGCGGCGCCAGCATGCGTCCGGTGCGGCTGCGCCCGGCCTCGACGAAGTACTCGATGGGAAAGCCGCGCGCGATGATGGCGTGCAGATACTCGGCGAACACCGCGCCGTAGAGCGGATCGTCCTTGAAGCTGCGGCGCAGGAAGAAGGCGCCGCCCCGGCGCAGCAACCCTCCCACCACCGGCATGTTCAGGTTGTCGCCGGCGGCCACGTGGGGCGGCTGCAGCCCGCGGTGATAGACGACATAAGACAGCAGCAGGTAGTCGATATGGCTGCGATGGCAGGGCACGTAGATCAGCTCGGCGCCGCTGGCCACCGCGGCCACGTCCTCGAAACGGTGCACCTCGACGCCGCCGTAGATGCGGTTCCACAGCCCGGTCAGCGCCAGGTCGTAGGCGCGCAGGAAGGCGTAGGAGTAGTGCGAGGCGATGCCGTAGCCGATGCGCCGCGCCAGCAGCTCCGTCTGGGCGCGCGTCATGCCCTTGCGCTGCGCCTCTTCGGCAATCGCCTGGCGCACCGGCTCGGCGGCGATGATGTCGTTCAGCAGCGTCTGCCGGTGCGACAGGTTCGGCCCTACGGCCGCCTCGCGCTCGCGCCGGAACTCCGAGCGCAGCAGGCGCGCCACGCGGCGCAGCGTTGTGCGCGCGTCCAGCCCGTCGGCATGGGCGGCATCCACCAGCTCGCGCAGCGATATCGGCTCGCCGAACCTGATCAGCGTATCGCGCCCGTGCAGGCCAAGGCGCACCAGTTGCCGGAACACGCCGGGCACCACCCAGGTGTCGGCGAACAGCGCCCGCAGGATGGACTCCTGCTTCTGCGGCGCCCGGCCCCAGAAAATGCTCACCGGCACGATCTGCAGTTCCAGCAACGGATCGCGTCGCGCCGCCGCCACCAGCCGCTCCAGCCGTTTGGAATACTCGTAGGGATTGGGCTTGAGCGGCGAGGGCTGGCCGCTGCGCGTGAGGAAAAAGAAGCTGCTGCGCTCGCCCGGCGTGCCCAGCGCCAGGGGCTTCAGCGGTCGCGGCAGGTCGAGCTGCGCGCACGCCTGCTCCAGCACGAGCAGCGCCGAAAGCTGGCGGATCTGCAGCGCATAGCACACCGGGCGCGTCGGATCGAAGGACGGCGCCTGCGCCGCCGCCGGCACCGTGGTGAAGCGCACCACCCGGCGCAGCAGCCAGTGCAGCAGCGGAAAGAAGAAACGGGCGAAACCGAGTTTTTCGAACACCGTGGGATAGCTTGTGGTTTTTGTCGGGCAGGTGGGAGTTTACCGCGGCGCGTGTTTCAGGCGGGCGAAGGAGGGATGCCCCCACAAGCATCACGGTGTTATGATACTAAAACGTTAAGATGTCTTGGAGGCCACATGGCTCGCGACGCCGTTCGTTCAACGCTCTATATCGATCCGACGCTGCACCGGGCTCTGCGGCTCAAGGCCGCCAGCGCTCATCGCAGCATGTCCGAGATCGTCAACGATGCCATACGCGCCGCCTTGCGCGAGGACGAGGAAGATCTTGCCGCGTTCGGGAAGCGTGCCCGCGAAAAGTCGCTCAGCTACGAGGAATTCCTGGCCAAGCTGAAAGCCGATGGCACGCTATGAGCTGAGGTTCAAGGCGTCCGTGGCCAAGGATCTGCGGGACATTCCGCGCGCGGACGTGCGCCGCATTCTCGCTCACATCGAAACCCTGCGCGACGATCCGCGCCCGCCGGGCGCCGAGAAGCTTTCCGCGCAGGAGCGCTACCGCTTGCGGCAAGGCAACTACCGCATTCTCTATACCGTCTCGGATGCCGGGGTAGTGGTCGAAATCGTTAAGGTCGGGCATCGACGCGAGGCGTATCGCGAGCCGTAGTCGGTCGCCTCAGCCCGCTGTTATGCCCCTCTCATCAAATGGTATCCTTGCCGTGTCCGGACAAGACCAAGCCCATGGCCGCACAGGAACAGGACGCGAGAAGGGAGATCGACACGCTGCTGGCCGCCGCCGGCTGGGCGGTGCAGGACGTCGCCGCCGCCGACATCCACGCCGCGCGCGGTGTCGCGCTGCGGGAGTTCGCACTGGCTGACGGCTTTGGCTTCGCCGACTACCTGCTCTATGCGGATGGCAAAGCCGCGGGCGTGATCGAAGCCAAGAAGCAGGGTGCCACCCTCACCGGCGTCGAAATCCAGTCCGCCCGCTATGCCCAGGGCCTGCCCGCGAACCTCCCCGCCTGGCGCCGGCCGCTACCCTTCCTCTACGAATCCACCGGCGCCGAGACCCATTTCACCAACGGCCTCGACCCCGAGCCGCGCGCCCGCAACGTCTTCGCCTTCCACCGGCCCGAAACCTTGCGCGCGTGGCTCACCGCAGCCCCCGTAGGAGCGACGCCAGTCGCGACCCAAGCCGCCCACGAACTGTCCGCCCCCTACGACCTCGGCACCTTCCTCCACCGCGTGCGCCACATGCCGCCGCTGGTCACCGAGTGGGGCGACCACAAGCTCTGGCCCGCCCAGATCACCGCCATCCGCAACCTGGAAGCCAGCCTCGCCAAGAACAAACCGCGCGCGCTGATCCAGATGGCCACGGGTTCGGGCAAGACCTTCACCGCCATCAGCTTCATCTACCGGCTCATCAAGTACGCCGGCGCGCGGCGCGTGCTTTTCCTGGTAGACCGCGGCAACCTCGGCCGGCAGACCAAGAAGGAGTTCGACCAGTACGTCAGCCCGGTGAACAACTACAAATTCGGCGAGGAATACATCGTCCAGCACCTCACCAGCAACAACCTCGACACCACCGCGCGCGTCTGCATCGCCACCATCCAGCGCATGTACTCGATGCTCAAGGGCCGCGAGCTGCCCGAGGAAGACGACGAAGTGTCGTATGTAGGAGCGCCCCTGGGCGCGACCATCGAGCCCATCGACTACAACCCGCAATACCCCATCGAAACCTTCGACATCATCGTCACCGACGAGGCGCACCGCTCCATCTACAACCTGTGGCGCCAGGTGCTGGAGTACTTCGACGCCCACCTGATCGGCCTGACCGCCACGCCCAACTCGGGAAGTGCCGCAGAGCCTTCGCGAGCAGCCCCGAGCGCGAGGAGCCGCGCAGCGAGGGCCGAGACATACCGAGTTGGTAGGCGAGGCCCGAGCGAGCACGCGACGACGCGATCGCGGCGCGCAGTAGGCTATGCGGTGCTTCCCAAGCAGACCTTCGGCTTCTTCAACCACAGCCTGGCGATGGAGTACGGCCCTCATTGGCAACTGAGGCAGGCGGTGGCCGACGGTGTGAACGTGAACTACGCGCCCGAGGAACTGGACCGCAGCGTGCAGACGCCCGACCAGATCCGCACCATCGCGCGCACGCTGCGCGACCGCTGGCAGACCGACCTCTTTCCGCAGCGGCAGGAGCTGCCCAAGACGCTGGTCTTCGCCAAGGACGACAACCACGCCGAGGCCATCGTGCACAACTTCGAGGCCTTCATCGCCCAGCACCGCGACGAGATCACCGCGCTGCAAATCCTCTACAACCGTCCGACCAAGGCGCCGCTCAAGTTCGATGACCTGAAGGCGCTGGCCGACACGCTGCAGGCCCCGCCGCACCTGTGGACCGAAAGCCAGCTCTGGCAGGCCTATGCCGCGCTGGACCAGAGCAAGGTGAAGGGTGCGAGCCGCCGCCGCATCCTCACCGACCTCGTCTCACTGGTGCGCTACGCGATGCACCAGGAGAACGAGCTGGTGCCCTACCCCGAGAAAGTCATGACCAACTTCCGCGCCTGGCTTGTAGGAGCGGCCCACGGCCGCGACAAACCCCTCACCGACGAACAACTCTGGTGGCTGGAGAAGATGGCCGAGCACATCGCCTCCAACCTCGGCATCGAGCCCGAGGACTTCAGCTACGCGCCCTTCGACCAGCGCGGCGGGCTGGGCAAGGTGCATCAGCTCTTCGGCGCGGACCTTCCCGGCGTCCTCGCATCGCTCAACGAGGCCCTCGCGGCATAAAATCCGGTATGGAGGCCACCATGACAAGCGTCATCGAGCAGCACCGCGAAGAAGTTGCCGCCCTATGCCGCCGCGCCGGCGCACGTCGGCTCGACGTCTTCGGCTCGGCGATTCGCGACGATTTCGATCCGGCCACCAGCGATCTGGATTTCCTGGTGGAATTCGACGAGCTGCCGCCGAAGGCCTACGCCGACGCCTACTTCACCCTGAAGGAAAGCCTCGAACGGCTCTTCGGGCGACCGGTGGACCTCGTCACCGAGGGCAGCGTCGAAAACCCCTATTTTCGCGAGCGGATCAACGCCGAGCGCAGGCCGGTGTATGCACGCTGACGCCCGCAAGCTCCTGTGGGACGCAATGCGGGCCGCGGACCGCGTCGCGCGCTTCACGCACGGCAAGACATTCGCCGACTATCAGGCAGACGAACTGCTGCGCTCGGGCGTGGAGCGCCAGCTCGCGATCGTCGGCGAGGCACTCAGCCGGCTTCGCCGCATCGACCCTGGGATCGCCGGCTCGATTGCCGAGTTGGCACGCGTCGTCGGTTTCCGCAACGTTCTGGTCCATGCCTCCGCCAGTGTCGACAGCCGCAACGTCCGGGGCATCATCGAGGCCGACCTCGATCCCCTGCGCGCATCGCTCAGTGCCTTGCTCGTTCAGCCGTGACTGGCAGTGTCGCGTGATGACGCTCACCCCGCACACCTCCGAATGCACGGCGGTTCATCCGCGCTACGCGATGCGCCACCCGCAGGCGGTGGCCGACGGCGTGAACGTCAACTACGACGTCTACCGCATCAAGACCGAGGTCACCGAGGCCGGCGCCACGGTGGAGGCCGGCTACTGGCTGCAGGTGCTCGACAAGCCCACCCGCGCCCGGCGCCTCAGTTTGGCAAATGCGCAGCTCGACGACGACTACGAGTACGCGCCCGAAGAACTGGACCGCAGCGTGCAGACGCCCGACCAGATCCGCACCATCGCCCGCACGCTGCGCGACCGCTGGCAGAGCGACCTCTTCCCGCAGCGGCAGGAGCTGCCCAAGACGCTGGTCTTCGCCAAGAGCCTGTCCTCGACTCGATCGGGGAACGACAACCACGCCGAGGCCATCGTCGGCATCCTGCGCGAGGAATGGGGCCGTGGCAACGAGTTCGCGCAGAAGATCACCTACCGCACCACGGGAAGCAAACCGGAGGAGATGATCAACTCACTCCGCACCAGCTACCACCCGCGCGTCGCCTTCACTGACAATCGGCCCAACTGATGGAAGCGCAACAACTCAACTGGATCGCCAACTTCATCTGGGGCATCGCCGACGACGTCCTGCGGGACCTCTACGTCCGCGGCAAGTACCGCGACGTCATCCTTCCGATGACCGTCCTTCGTCGCCTCGATGCCGTGCTCGAGCCCACCAAGCAGGCCGTGCTCGACATGAAGGCCGCCCTCGACAAGGCGGGGATCACCAACCAGGACCAGGCCCTTCGCCAGGCCGCCGGCCAGGCCTTCTACAACACGTCCCGCTTCACGCTGCGCGACCTCAAGGCACGCGCCAGCCAGCAGCAGCTCAAGGCCGACTTCGAGGCGTACCTCGACGGGTTCTCGCCAAACGTGCAGGACATCCTCGAGAACTTCGAATTCCGCAACCAGATCCCGCGGCTCTCGAAGGCCGACGCGCTCGGCACGCTGATCGAGAAGTTCCTCTCCCCCGACATCAACCTGAGCCCCAACCCGGTGCTCAACGGCGACGGCTCGGTCAAGCACCGCGGCCTCGACAACCACGGCATGGGCACGGTGTTCGAGGAACTGGTCCGACGCTTCAACGAAGAGAACAACGAAGAGGCCGGCGAACACTGGACGCCCCGCGATGCCGTGAAACTCATGGCGAAGCTGATCTTCCTGCCGATCGCCGACGAGATCGAGTCCGGCACCTACCTGCTGTACGACGGTGCGCTCGGCACGGGCGGCATGCTCACCGTCGCCGAAGAAACGCTCAAGGCGCTTGCGGAGCAGCACGGCAAGCAGGTGGCCACGCATCTCTACGGCCAGGAGATCAACGCCGAGACCTACGCCATCTGCAAGGCCGACCTGCTGCTCAAAGGCGAAGGCGATGCCGCGGACAACATCATCGGCGGCCCGGAGCACTCCACGCTCGCCAACGACGCGTTCCCGTCACGCGAGTTCGACTTCATGCTCAGCAACCCGCCCTACGGCAAGAGCTGGAAGAGCGACCTCGAGCGCATGGGCGGCAAGGACGGCATCAAGGACCCGCGCTTCGTCATCGAGCACGCCGGCGACCCTGAATACTCGCTCATCACCCGATCGAGCGACGGCCAGATGCTGTTCCTGGCCAACATGCTCGGCAAGATGAAGCGGGGAACCAAGCTCGGCAGCCGCATCGCCGAGGTCCACAACGGCTCGTCGCTCTTCACCGGCGACGCCGGCCAGGGCGAGAGCAACATCCGCCGCTGGATCATCGAGAACGACTGGCTCGAGGCCATCGTCGCGCTGCCGCTCAACATGTTCTACAACACCGGCATCGCCACCTACATCTGGGTGCTCACGAACCGCAAGCCGGCGCACCGTAAGGGCAAGGTCCAGCTCATCGACGCCACGCAGTGGTACAAGCCGCTGCGCAAGAACCTCGGCAAGAAGAACTGCGAGCTGTCGGACGAGGACATCGCGCGCATCTGCGACGCGTTCCTCAAGTTCGAGGAGACCGAGCAGTCGAAGCTCTTCCCGAATGCCGCCTTCGGCTACTGGAAGGTCACCGTCGAGCGGCCGCTGCGGCTGAGGGGCATCGATCCCGAGCGGGCGTACACGCCCAAGGAGATCAAGGCGCTGAAGGAAATCGCCGAGCGCGCGGATGACGCGTCGCCGGTGATCCGCAAGATCCACAAGAAGGGCACCGCCGCCGACCCGCTGCGCGGCCTCTTTCTGCTCCCCTCTCCCTCGGGGAGAGGGGCCGGGGGTGAGGGCATGGTGGTCGAGTACGAGCCCGACCCCGAGCTGCGCGACACCGAGCAGGTGCCGTTGCTGGAGGAGGGCGGCATCGAGGCCTTCATCCGGCGCGAAGTGCTGCCCCACGCGCCCGACGCATGGTACGTGCCCGACAGCGTCAAGACCGGCTACGAGATCAGCTTCACCCGCTACTTCTACAAGCCGCAGCCGCTGCGCACGCTGGAGGAGATCCGGGCGGACATCCTGGCGCTGGAAAAGGAGACGGAGGGGCTGCTTGGCGAGATTGTCGGAAAGTTTCCGAGATGATCCGGACGATCTTCGTCAGCAGTGTCCAGAAGGAACTCGCGGAGGAACGCGCCGCCGTACGCGATTTCGTTCGCGGCGACGCGCTGCTGCGGCGTTTCTTCGACGTTTTCCTGTTCGAGGACCTGCCAGCTTCGGACAGAAGAACCGACGAGGTCTACCTGGACGAGGTCGGACGCTGCGATCTGTATCTCGGCATCTTCGGCAGCGAATACGGAAACGAGGATGCGGAAGGACTCTCGCCGACCGAACGCGAGTTCGACCATGCCACTGCGACCGGCAAGACGCGGCTGATCTTCGTCAGGGGGAGCGCAGACGCCGCACGGCACCCGAAAATGTCGGCACTGATTGCCAAGGCGGGCGCGGCGCTCCTGCGCCGGCGCTTCGGCTCGACCGCCGAGCTGATCGGCGGGCTCTATGCCGCCCTGGTGCAATATCTGGAGGACCGCGAACTCATCCGAACCGGCCCGTTCGACGCGGCACCCTGCCCGCGCGCGACCTTCGCCGACCTGGACGAGGAACGGATGCGTTGGTTCATCGCGCTGGCACGGCGCGCGCGGGGATTCCCGCTGCCCGAGGAGGCGTCGGCCGAGGAACTGCTCACGCATCTGAACCTCCTCGATCGCGGCCGGCCAACCCACGCGGCCGTGTTGCTCTTCGGTCGCCAGCCCCAGCGTTTCCTGATCTCGTCGGAAGTGAAGTGCGCGCACTTCCACGGCACCGAAATCGCCAAGCCGATTCCTTCGTATCAGGTGTACAAGGGCAGCGTCTTCCAGCTCGTCGATGCGGCGGTGGATTTCGTGATGTCCAAACTCAACCTCGCCGTCGGCACGCGCGCGCTGAGCACCCAGGCGCCAGTGGCGTACGAGATGCCGGTCGAAGTGGTGCGCGAAGCGATCGTCAACGCCGTCGCCCACCGCGACTACACCAGCAGTGGCAGCGTCCAGGTGATGCTGTTCGCGGATCGGCTCGAGGTCTGGAATCCCGGCCACCTGCCGCCGTCGCTCACGCTGGAGATGCTGCGCCGGCCGCACGGATCGGTCCCCGGCAACCCGCTGCTCGCCGAGTCCCTTTACCTGGCCAAGTACATCGAGCGCATGGGCACCGGCACCGGCGACATGATCGCCCGCTGCCGCGAGGCCGGATTGCCCGAACCGCAATTCAGCCTGCGGGACGGCTTCGTCACGACCCTCGCGCGCCGCCCGCTGCGCGGACTGGAGATCGTCGCCCCGGAAGTCACCCCGGAAGTCCGCCTGGCGCTTGCCCTGCGCGGCGAGATGACCCGCCAGCAACTCCAGCAGGCACTGGGGCTGAAGGACGACGAGCATTTCCGCAAGGCCTACCTTCTGCCCGCGCTTGAAGCCGGCCTGATCGAGATGACCATTCCCGGCAAGCCCACCAGTCGCTTGCAGAAATACCGGCTGACCGACAAGGGACGCGCACGGCTGGCCCAGGGAGACGGGCGGTGATCGACGGCCTCAAGCCCTATCCGGCGATGAAGGACTCCGGCGTGGCGTGGCTGGGGGATGTGCCGGAGCATTGGGAAGTGCTTCCCGCGCTCGCGGTCTACCGCCCGCGGCAGGTGAAGAACACCGGCATGATTGAGACAACCGTGCTCTCCCTGAGTTATGGACGGATCATCGTCAAGCCGCCGGAGAAACTCCGTGGACTCGTCCCGGAGTCGTTCGAGACGTATCAGGTTGTTGATCCTGCGAACATCATCGTCCGCACGACCGACCTGCAGAACGACCAGACCAGCCTGCGGATCGGCCATTCGGCGCATCGCGGCATCATCACTTCGGCGTACATGTGCTTGGAGACTTTGCTACGGGTATCGAACGAGTTCGGCTATCAGTACCTGAACGCCTACGACCTGCTCAAGATCATCTACGGCTTCGGCTCGGGCCTGCGCCAGAACCTGGACTTCAGCGACATCAAGCGGATGCCGGTATTGGTCCCACCCCTCCCCGAACAAGCCGCCATCGTCCGTTTCCTCGACCACGCGGACCGGCGGATTCGGCGGTACATCCGCGCCAAGCAGAAGCTGATCAAGCTGCTGGAGGAGCAGAAGCAGGCCATTATCCACCGCGCGGTCACCCGCGGCCTCAACCCCGACGTCCGCCTCAAGCCCTCCGGCGTGGAGTGGCTAGGGAATGTGCCGGAGCGCTGGGACGTTGTACGACTGAAATATGCGGCGTCGCAGATCGTTGATTGTCTGCATGCAACCCCGATCTATTCCGAGGTGGGCGCATTCCCGGCGATCCGCACCGCCGATATCTCTCCTGGTATCGTCCGGCTAGGTTCCGCCCGCCGGGTGGACGAGGATGTCTACTCCCGATGGACGCAGCGGCTCGAGCCGGTGGCCGGAGATATCCTCTACTCGCGGGAGGGCGAGCGGTTCGGAATCGCTGCTTGTGTTCCCGAAGGCGCTCGAGTGTGCATCTCACAGCGGATGATGGTTTTCCGCATCCGGCCGGAGCACAACTCGCGGTTCGTGATGTGGTTGCTCAACAGTCCACAGGTCTATGCCCAGGCAAATCAGGACGTCATGGGCTCGACTGCACCTCACGTAAATGTCTCGACGATTCGGAATTTCGCTCTTGCTCTTCCTGCGCGTCGTGAGCAGGACGAGATTGTCGACCACGTCGAAGCGGCAACCCTCGGCCTCTATCGAACAATAGAGGACGCCCAACGTGAGATCGTCCTGCTTCGCGAATACCGCACGCGCCTGATTGCCGACGTGGTCACCGGCAAGCTCGACGTCCGCGAGGCGGCGGCGCGGTTGCCGGATGAAATCGAGGAGCCCGAACCGCTCGACCAAGCCGAGGGCATGACGGAAAGTGAAGACGAATCGGCCACCGACCTCGATGCCACGCTGGAGGAGGCCGAGGCATGACCAGCGAGCGCCCCGCTGCCTATCTCATGAGCCTCGTGAACGAGCTGCGCGCGCTGCCGCGCGAGACGGAGTGGGTCGAGTTCAAGGTCAACGACGCCGAGCCGCAAGCGATCGGCGAGTACATTTCGGCGCTCGCCAACGCGGCGGCGCTGGTGGGCAAGGCCTTCGCCTACATGGTCTGGGGTGTGCAGAACGACGACCATGCGGTGGTAGGCACGAGCTTTGATCCGGTCGCGGCGCGCGTGGGCAGCGAGGCTCTGGAGAATTGGCTGCTGCGGCTGCTTGAGCCCAAGATCGACTTCCGCTTCTTCCACGTCGCCGTGGAGGATCGCCCGGTGGTCCTGTTGGAGATCCACCGCGCGGCCCGCCATCCGGTGGCCTTTGCCGGCCAGGAGCACATCCGGGTCGGCAGCTACAAGAAGAAGCTGAAAGACTTCCCTGAGAAAGAGCGGGCGCTGTGGCGCCTCTTTGACCGCACGCCGTTCGAGGATGGCATCGCCAGCGAACGGATCAGCGCCGACGAGGTGCTGCGGCTGCTCGACTACCCGGCCTACTTCGATCTGCTCGAGCGTCCGCTGCCGGGGGAGCGCGAAGGCATCCTCGCCGCCCTGGCCGATGATCGGTTGATCCGCCGTAGCGACGCCGGCGGCTGGGACATCACGAACCTCGGCGCTATTCTGTTCGCCAAGCGACTGGATGCCATCCATGCGATGCGCCGCAAGGCAGTGCGCGTCATCCAGTATCGCGGCACGGGTCGCGTGGAAACGCTGAAGGAGCAGATCGGCAGCAAGGGCTATGCGTGCGGTTTCGAAGGTCTGGTCGCCTACATCAACGGCCTGCTTCCGGCCAATGAGGTCATCGGCAAGGCGCTGCGCAAGAGCGTGCCGATGTACCCCGAGCTGGCGGTTCGCGAGCTGGTGGCGAACGCGCTGATCCATCAGGACTTCTTCGTCACCGGCGCCGGGCCGTTGGTGGAGATATTCGACGATCGCATCGAGATCACGAATCCGGGCGAGCCGCTGGTCGATACCCAGCGCTTCGTGGACACGCCGCCCAGGTCGCGCAACGAAGCCCTCGCCTCGCTGATGCGCCGCTTCCGCATCTGCGAGGAGCGTGGCAGCGGCATCGACAAGGTGGTGTTCCAGGTCGAGCTGTTCCAGTTGCCCGCTCCCTTGTTCGAGCAGCCGGAGGGTTTCACGCGGGCGGTGCTGTTCGCGCACAAACCGCTGACCGCCATGGACCGGGCCGAGCGCGTGCGGGCGTGCTATCTGCATGCCTGCCTGCGCTACGTGATGCGACAACCGATGACCAACACTTCGTTGCGCGTGCGCTTCGGCATCGCCGAGAAGAACGCCTCCGTCGCCTCCCGGCTGCTCAACGAGGCGGTCGAGGCCGGCCGGATCGCGATTGAGGATCCCGCGGTTGGAACCCGGGCGCGGAGCTACTTGCCGTTCTGGGCCGCTCCGGCCCGGCCGCAGGCGGCGGGGAATGCTTGATGGCAGCGCGGCAGATCGGCGACGCGACGCCGCAGATAGTGGATAACTCGTTGATTGGTATGGGTTTTTTCGACAGGCCGTTGTTTGACGGTTGCTTGATCGGGGCCCGTCCGCACTCGGAGCGCTGGACTTGACGACCGACACCTCCGAACGCGGCCTGGAGCGTCTTATCTGCGTCGCGCTCACCGGCGACCCTTGCGAGCCCGGTGCGGTGCCGCGCGACGTGGCGCAGGAACGACCCGCCGCCCACAGCGCCGGCTGGGTGGGCGGCGAGCCCGCCGACTACGATCGCGAGTACTGCGTCGATCTGCGGCAGCTCGCCGTGTTCTTGCGCCGCACGCAGCGCGAGGTCGCCGATGCGCTCGACCTCGACCACGAAGGCCCCACCCGGCGCAAGTTCCTCGCCCGCCTGCAAGGCGAGATCAGCAAGCGCGGCACGATCGACGTGCTGCGCCACGGGCTCAAGCACGGGCCGCACCACATCGACCTGTTCTACGGCACGCCCTCGCCGGGAAACTCCAAGGCGGAAGAGCGGTTCGCGGCGAACCGCTTCAGCGTCACACGCCAGCTCCGTTACAGCCGCGACGAGACGCAGCGCGCGCTCGATCTGGGCCTGTTCATCAACGGTCTGCCGGTCGCCACCTTCGAGCTGAAGAACAGCCTGACCAAGCAGACGGTGGAAGACGCCGTCCAGCAATACCAGCGCGACCGCGATCCGCGCGAGAAGCTGTTCGAGTTCGGGCGCTGCGTAGTGCACTTCGCGGTGGACGACCACGAGGTGCGCTTCTGCACGCACCTGAAGGGCAAGGGCTCGTGGTTCCTGCCGTTCAACCTGGGCTGGAACGACGGCGCCGGCAACCCGCCCAACCCGAACGGCCTCAAGACCGACTACCTCTGGAAGCGCGTCCTCACCCGCGCGGGCCTGACGGACATCCTGGAGAACTACGCGCAGGTCGTCGAGACCAAGGACGAGAAGACCGGCAGAAAGAAGGCGCTGCAGATCTGGCCGCGCTATCACCAGCTCGACGTGGTGCGCCGGCTGCTCGCCGACGCGCGGGCGAACGGCGCGGGCCGGCGCTATCTGATCCAGCACTCGGCGGGCAGCGGCAAATCGAACTCGATTGCCTGGCTGGCGCACCAGCTCATCGGCCTCGCGAAGGACGGGGCCACGGTGTTCGACTCGATCATCGTCGTCACCGACCGGCGCATCCTCGATCAGCAGATCCGCGACACGATCAAGCAGTTCGCGCAGGTGGGCGCCACGGTCGGCCACGCGGAGCATTCGGGCGACCTGCGCAAGTTCATCGCCGAGGGGAAGAAGATCATCATCTCCACGGTGCAGAAGTTCCCGTTCATCCTCGACGAGATCGGGGCCGAGCACCGCGGGCGGCGCTTCGCCATCGTCATCGACGAGGCGCACTCGAGTCAGGGCGGGCGCACGTCGGCGGCGGTGTCGATGGCACTCTCCGCGGCGGGCACCGAAGACGACGACGAGACGCTGGAGGACAGAATTAACCGGCTGATGGAGGCCAAGAAGCTGCTGGCGAACGCCAGCTACTTCGCCTTCACCGCCACGCCCAAGAACAAGACGTTGGAGATCTTTGGCGAACCCGACCCGCAGGCCGACGGCACGGTGAAGCACCAGCCGTTCCACAGCTACACGATGAAGCAGGCGATCCAGGAAGGCTTCATCCTGGACGTGCTCAAGCACTACACGCCGGTCGACAGCTACTACAAGCTCGTCAAGAAGGTCGAGGGCGACCCGGAATTCGACACCAAGCGGGCGAAGAAGAAGCTGCGCCGCTACGTCGAAAGCCACGACCACGCGATCCGGCTCAAGGCCGAGATCATGGTGGACCACTTCCACGAGCAGGTGCTGGCGCTGAACAAGATCGGCGGCGAGGCGCGGGCGATGGTGGTCACCAGCGGCATCGAGCGCGCGATCCAGTACTTCCACGCCGTGCGCGACTACCTGGCCGAACGCAAGAGCCCCTGCCGGGCGATCGTCGCCTTCTCCGGCGAGCACGAGTTCGGCGGCGCCAAGGTGACCGAGGCGTCGCTCAACGGCTTTCCTTCCAGCCAGATCGCCGACAAGATCCAGCAGGACCCGTACCGCTTCCTGATCTGCGCCGACAAGTTCCAGACCGGCTACGACGAGCCGCTGCTGCACACGATGTACGTGGACAAGCAGCTCTCGGGCATCAAGGCGGTGCAGACGCTGTCGCGCCTGAATCGCGCGCACCCGAAGAAGCACGACGTGTTCGTGCTCGATTTCATGAACGACGCGGACACGATCCAGCAGGCGTTCGCCGACTACTACCGGACGACGATCCTGGCCGAGGAGACCGACCCGAACAAGCTGCACGACCTCAAGAGCGCGCTCGATGGCTACCAGGTCTATGCCGCCGCGCAGATTGACGAGTTCGCGGCCTTGTACCTCGGCGGGGCGGACCGCGACCGGCTCGATCCGATCCTCGATGCCTGCGTGGCCGACTACCGCGAGCGGCTGGACGAAGACGGGCAGGTGGACTTCAAGGGGAAGGCGAAGGCTTTCCTGCGCACCTATGGGTTTCTCTCGTCGATCCTACCGTACACGAACGCCGGGTGGGAGAAGCTCTCGATCTTCCTGACCTTTCTCGTGCCGAAGCTGCCGGCGCCGGTGGAGGAGGATCTGGCGAAGGGCATCCTGGAAGCGATCGACATGGACAGCTACCGCGTCGAGAAGCAGGCGGCGGCCAGAATCCAGCTTCCCGACGCCGATGCCGAGATCGAGCCCGTGCCCACAGCGGGCGGCGGCCGCAAGCCGGAACCCGAGCTGGACCGGCTCTCGAACATTCTCAAGGCGTTCAATGACCAGTTCGGCAATATCCCCTGGTCGGACGCCGACCGGGTGCACAAGCTGATCACCGAGGACATTCCGCAGCGCGTGTCGGCGGACAAGGCATACCAGAACGCACGCCAGAACTCGGACAAGCAGAACGCCCGCATCGAGCATGACAAGGCGCTCGCGCGCGTGATGACGGCAGTGCTGAAGGACGACACGGAACTGTTCAAGCAGTTCATGGACAACGAGTCGTTCAGGCGGTGGCTGACGGATACGGTGTTCGGGTTGACTTATGAGCAGTCGGGCGTTGGCAGCTGAGCGCCAGCAGGTGGAAGAACTGGGCAGGCAGCCGGGTACGCTGGCGCTGATCTTCGGCAAGGCACAGAACAAGTTCCAGGACCCGGCCAAGCTGCGGCGCGTGATCGTCGACCTGATCGACGCCGAGAACTGGTCGGCGATGGGCGCCGACGTGAAGGGCGACGCCTACGAAGGCCTGCTGGAGCGCAACGCGCAGGACATCAAGTCCGGCGCCGGCCAGTACTTCACGCCGCGCGCGCTGATCCAGGCGATGGTGGACTGCATTGCGCCCAGGCCCGGCGAGCTGATCTGCGACCCGGCCTGCGGCACCGGCGGCTGTCTGTTCGCCGCGCACCAGTACCTCACGCAGCACTACCCCAACCTCACCCGCGACGAGAAGCGCCACCTCAAGGAAGGCGCGTTTCGCCTCATTTGCGTGGATGCGGAACTGGTGCAGGCCACCGCGCGCGTGTGCGCGATGAACCTGATGCTGCACGCTCATTTGGCAAATGCGGGCTCCGAGAAGAGCGTGCCCGTCAAGGTGGCCGACGCGCTTGCGGCCGACCCCGGCGAGCGCTTCGACGTGGTGCTGGCCAACCCGCCGTTCGGCAAGAAGAGCAGCACGATGATCGTCGGCGAGGACGGCAAGACCTCCACCGAGAAGGACATCGTCGAGCGCGACGACTTCTGGGCCACCACCAGCAACAAGCAGCTCAACTTTGGCTTCGGCCGGCGCGTTCCGCGCCTTAACGTTCGCTGCGCTCACGTGAGCCTCCGCCGCAACTTCGTTGTGTGCAGCACATCAAGACGCTGCTCAAGGCCCACGGCCGCGCCGCGGTGGTGGTGCCCGACAACGTGTTGTTCGAAGGTCGGGATGGGCGTCGGGGGCTCCCGAGCCGCTACAGGCTTCTCCCGCACCCCGGACTGCGACCGAGGTCGGCTTCGATCCCATCCCTCGTGCGCCGCTCCGGGGTCGCATCCCCGCGAGCGGGGCCCCTGCCCATTCCGTAATCTCCCGGCGGCCGGTATCGACGTCGCATCCCCGCGAGCGGGGCCCCTGCTCTGCCCTGCGCGTCGCCCAGCGAGACCATCCGCCGCAAGCTCATGCACGAGTGCGACGTGCACACCCTGCTGCGCCTGCCAACGGGCCTCTTCTACGCGCAGGGCGTGAAGGCCAACGTGATCTTCTTCGACAAGAAGCCGGCCAGCGAGACGCCGTGGACGAAGAAACTCTGGATCTACGACCTGCGCACCAACAAGCACTTCACGCTGAAGACCAATCCGCTCAAGCGCGCGGATCTGGACGAGTTTGTCGGGCTATATCAGGGGCGGAAGGCGGGGGAGGTCGCGACTGGCGTCGCTCCTACAGGGGGAAATCGGCATCAGCGGCAGGCGACCTGGAGCGCCGAGAACCCGGACGGTCGCTGGCGCGTGTACGAGTACGACGAGCTGGTGGCGCGCGAAAACGCAGTTTCGGTGGAGGCTAACGTCGGCAACGCCGACGTTAAGGCGCGTAGCGCCGGCCGGAGCCACAAGGCGAGCCTGGACATCTTCTGGCTCAAGGACGAATCGCTCGCCGACTCCGACAACCTGCCGCCGCCGGAGGTGATTGCACAGGAGATCGTCGACGACCTGGAGGCGGCGTTGGAGCAGTTTCGGTTGATTGCGGGGGATTTGAACGGCGCCGATACATCCACCGGCGCATGAGCGGACGCAGACCGCGCGCAAGCGCTGCAGCAGGCGGTGCTGGCACGGGACTCCTTTCGGACAGTCTGGCGATATCAGGCAAACTGAAGTTGCCTTGATACGATCAATCAGAGAAAATCTATTTATCTTGATTGACTGACCTGACGCCGTGCTCCAAGTCTCCGACCAGGAAATCGACAACCGCCTGCGCGAAGAGAACCCCTGGTGGGTGGCTGGTGCGGGCATCGACCGGGACTATGCCGAGTTCCCTCGTCGCGCGTATCTGCCGCCGTTTGCGCGCCTCGCGCGCCAGGGGGCGCCGCAGCGCGCCGTGCTGCTGCTGGGGCCGCGCCGCGTGGGCAAGACCATCATGGTCTTCCACGCGATCGACGCTCTGTTGCGCGAGGGGGTGCCCGGCCGCGACATCCTCTACGTGTCGCTCGAGACCCCGACCTACTTCGGCCAGGGGCTGGACAGCTTGGTACGGCGCTTCCAACGCACTTTCGAGCGGCCCTCCGCCGGGCCGCTGTACGTGTTCTTCGACGAGATCCAGTACCTCAAGGGCTGGGAGGTGCACCTCAAGTCGCTCGTGGACACGCAACGCAACTGCCGCTTCGTCGCCACTGGCTCGGCCGCCGCGGCGCTCAAGCACAAGAGCGCGGAGAGCGGTGCCGGGCGTTTCACCGAGTTCGTGCTGCCGCCGTTGACCTTCTTCGAGTACCTGCGCTTCACCGGGGCCGAAGACGATCTGGTCGGCGCCGACGGCGACCGCGACGACGCGGCACGCTTCAAGGCACTGGACATCGCCGGCCTGAACGAGACCTTCATCACCTATCTGAACTTCGGCGGTTACCCAGAGGCCGTGTTCTCCGAGGCCGTACGCCGCAACCCGCGCCGCTACATCAAGAACGACATCATCGACAAGGTGCTGCTGCGGGATCTGCCCAGCCTGTACGGCATCGCCGACGTGCAGGAACTGAACTCGCTGTTCAACACCGTGGCCTACAACTCGGCGGAGGAGATCAGCCTGGAGGGGCTGGCGCAGTCCAGCGGCGTGAGCAAGCCCACGCTGGTGAAGTATCTCGACTACCTGGAGGCGGCCTTTCTCATCAAGCGCATCCACCGCGTGGACGAGAACGCCGCGCGCTTCCGCAAGGCGATGACCTTCAAGGTGTACCTGACGAACCCCACGATGCGGGCCGCGCTGTTCGCGCCGCTGACGGCCGACCACCCGGCCATCGCGCACCTGGTCGAGACGGCGGTCTTCAGCCAGTGGCTGCACAACGACGCCTACATCGAGTCGCTGCACTACGCACGCTGGAAGAAGGGCGAGGTCGACCTCGTCAGCCTCGACGCCCGGCAGAAGCCGCGCTTTGCCGTGGAGGTGAAGTGGACCGACCGGCCTTGGGACGACCCGCGCGAGGTAAAGGGTCTGGTCGAGTTCGCACGCCTGCACAAGCTGGGCAGGATGCCGCTGGTGACCACGCGGACGGCCAGGGGCGTGAAGACGGTCGACGGCGTCGAAGTCGAGTTCGCTCCGACCAGCCTGCACTGCTACACGGTGGGTCGCAATACGTTGGAGCGATCGAGGTGAACAATGCCACCCTCGGCCGCCACGGCAGCGCCCCGGACGATGACGTGCGCCTCACCTATGTCGCCATCACGCGCGCCACCCACGAGGCCTTTCTCACCTATTCGCGCCGCTCGGCGCTGGTCGAGCGCATGCTGGGCCGAGCCGACGATGTCCTGCACGGCGCGGGCATCCCGCGGCTGTCGCGCCTGCTAACATTGCCGCCATGAAAGCGATGCTTCTCACCGCGCCGCACACGCCACTCGTGCCGGCCGATCTGCCCGAGCCCGTGCCCGGCCCGGGCCAGGTGCGGCTGCGGGTACTGGCCTGCGCGGTCTGCCGCACCGATCTGCATGTCATCGACGGTGATCTGCCCGATCCCAAGCTGCCGCTGGTGCTCGGGCACGAGATCGTCGGGCGCGTCGAGGCGCTCGGACAGGGGGCGACACGCTTTCGGGTAGGCGAGCGGGTCGGCGTGCCCTGGTTGGGTGGCGCCTGCGGACAATGTCATTATTGCGATCGCGGCCAGGAGAACCTGTGCGAGGCGGCGGTATTCACCGGCTACACCCGCGACGGCGGTTTCGCCGAGCAGACCGTGGCCGACGAGCGCTTTTGCTTTGCCGTGCCGGAGCGCTTCGGCGATGCCGAGGCTACGCCGCTGCTGTGCGCAGGCCTCATCGGCTGGCGGACGTTCTCCAAAGCCGGCGCGCACGCGCAGCGCCTGGGCATTTATGGCTTCGGCGCCGCGGCGCATATCGTCGCCCAGGTGGCGCGGCACCTGGGCCGGCGCATCTTCGCCTTTACCCGGCGCGGCGATTCTGCGGCGCAGGATTTCGCGCGCCAGCTTGGCGCCGATTGGGTGGGCAGCTCCGACGACGATCCGCCGGAGAAGCTGGACGCGGCGCTGATCTTCGCTCCGGCGGGCGAGCTGGTGCCGCGGGCGCTGACGCATCTGGACAAGGGCGGCACGGTGGTGTGCGGCGGCATTCACATGAGCGACATCCCGTCCTTCCCGTACCGCTGGCTGTGGCAGGAACGCACCATCACCTCGGTGGCGAATCTCACGCGTCGAGACGGCGAGGAGTTCATGCGCGTGGCGGCCGATGCACCACTGCACACCTCTGTTCAGGTCTACCCGCTCACGGACGCGAACCGGGCCATCGACGATTTGCGTCAGGGGCGGGTGAGCGGCGCGGCGGTGCTGGTGCCGTAGCGGCAGGACGCGACGGCCATCTCTCCATCATGAACTGGCTCGACAGGATCCCCCTTCTGGTCATCTTGCCAATCGCGATCTTCATGGCGCTTGCCCCGTTCGTGCCGGAGCCGCATCTGTGGGAGAAGATGCGGATGCTCGCGCAGGGGACCTTGCGGCGGCCGATCGATATCTTCGATTTGGTCTGGCACGGCGTCCCCCTGTTGCTCCTCGTGCTGAAGCTGGCACGCATGGTCGTCGCACGCCGGCCGGGATCGCGCGCGTCGTGACACCGGAACCGTAGCGTGCATTGGGGGGAGGGAGCATGCGATATGAATTGTTCTACTGGCCGACCATTCAGGGCCGCGGCGAGTTCGTCCGGCTGGCGCTGGAAGAAGGCGGCGCCGACTATGTGGACGTGGCACGCGAAACGGGACCGGGCATGGGCGTGGACGCCATGCTCCGATTGATGGGCGACGATGCGCTTGCACGCACGCCTTTCGCGCCGCCGTTCCTGCGCGCGGGCACGCAGGTGATCGGCCAGAGCGCGAACATCCTGCTCTATCTGGGCGCACGCCTGGGGCTGGCGCCGCGGCAGGAAGCGGGCCGGCTGTGGGCGCATCAGTTGCAGCTCACGATCGCCGACTTCGTGGCCGAGATCCACGATACCCATCATCCGATCGCGGTCAGCCTCTACTATCACCAGCAAAAGAGCGAGGCGCGGCGTCGCACGCGACATTTTCTCGACGAGCGTGTGCCGAAATACCTCGGCTACCTCGAGCGCGTGCTGAGGGCCAACGGGAAGGGCAGGGGCCACATGGTCGGGCGTGTGGTCTCGTACGTGGATCTGTCCGTATTCCAGCTCATCGCCGGGCTGCGCTATGCCTTCCCGAAGACCATGGCGCGCATCGAGCCGGAATATCCGGGGCTGGTTGCACTGCACGGGCGCGTGGCGCGGCGGCCCAACATCGCGTCGTATCTCGCCTCGCAACGGCGCATCCCGTTCAATCAGGACGACGTCTTCCGATACTACCCGGAGCTGGAGGCATAAGCACGGACCAAGGCGGCAAGCCAAGGTAGCCGGGAGGGCGCGACTTCGGCATACTTCGGTCTCACCGTTCGTGCGCGACGAAGGGGGCCGCCATGGCTGCTCTAACCATTGGACTGCTCGTGTTTCTCGGCACGCATTCCATCCGCATCTTCGGCGATGGCTGGCGCAGCGCGCAGATCGCGCGACTGGGCGAGCAGCGCTGGAAATCTCTCTATGCGCTGGTATCGATGCTGGGGATGGTGCTGGTCGTGTGGGGCTATGGGCTGACGCGGGCGGAGCCTGTGATCGTCTGGGAGCCGCCCGGGTGGACCCGTCATGTCACGCTATTGCTGATGCTGCCGGCGATGATCCTGTTCGTGGCTGCCTACGTTCCGGCCAACCGTATCAAGGCTGCGCTCGGCCATCCGATGGTCGCTGGCACGAAGCTCTGGGCATTTGCCCACCTGCTCTCCAACGGCTGGCTCGGTGACGTGCTGCTATTCGGCACGTTTCTCGTCTGGGCGAGCCTGAACTTCGCCGCGGCGCGCCAGCGCGACCGGCGCGCGGACATTCGCCATCCGATCGGATCGCCCTCACGCGATGTCGCAACGGTGGTGATCGGCGTCGTGCTTTGGGCCTTGTTCGCGTTCACGCTGCACTCGTGGCTGATCGGCGTTTCCGTGCTGCCGCCGGTCGCTCTGCTTCGGGCTCTGCCGCTCGTTTAGCGCCGCCGCACGCATGGCGGCGGTCGTGCCCGCAATGGCGCGGAACAAACGCGCCGCCTGGTGCTCGTATCGATAAGTCCCGGCGACAAGGGAGGTCAGCGATGAAAGAAGAGAAAGCGGTCTGGTCGTGGCTCGTCGGCGCCATCTTTGCCATCGGCATCGGGGCGGCGTATTACTGGTACTTCGTCGAGCGCGAGACGGTTCCCGAACCGACGCCGGTGCAACCGCCCGCCGCGGAAGCGCAGGCGCCACCGCAGCCAAAGGCGGAACCTCAGATCCAGCATCCGATCGAGGAGGCGCAGGCGCAGCCTCTGCCTGCGCTGGGAGAGAGCGACGCGGCGATGAAGGATGCCTTGGCAGAACTGCTAGGGGCCAAGCCGCTGCGCGAGCTCATCAACCTGGATGGCATCATCCGGCGCATCGTCGCCACCGTGGACAACCTGCCGCGGGAGAAGCTGGCGCAGCGGCACATGCCGGTGAAGCGCGTCGAGGGACGCTTCGTCGTCAGTGGCGCGGATCAGAGCCTGGTCATCGGCGCGCAGAACTACGCCCGCTACGGCACTTACGTGCGGCTGGCGGAGGCGACGGATGCCAGGAAGCTGGTGGCACTCTACGTGCGCTTCTATCCGCTCTTCCAGCAGGCCTATCGCGAGCTGGGATACCCCACCGGGTACTTCAATGATCGGCTGGTCGAGGTCATCGACCACCTGCTGGCATCCCCGGAGGCGGCGCCGCCGGTCAAGCTGGTACAGCCCCATGTCGCCTATCAGTTCGCCGACCCGGAACTGGAGTCGCGCTCGGCGGGCCACAAGATCATGATCCGCATCGGCAGCGACAATGCCGGCCGCGTCAAGGCGAAGCTGCGGGAGATCCGGCGCGAGCTCACGAGCCGGTCCCCCGGGAAGTCGTGATGTCGGCGCGGTGAGCGGCGGGCAGCCATGAAGCCGAACTCGCCCGCCTGGCGCGCGGCGCTCACACTTGGCGTCCTGCTCATGCAATTCGCATGCGCGGGCATCCTTGCGGCGGCCGAAGCGACGCCGGAGATGGTCATCGACGTGGTGCGCAACGGCGGAGCCTTCATCGTCGATGCGCTGCTGATTGCGCCGATGCCGCGGCGCGATGCGTGGGCGATCCTCACCGACTTCGACGGCATGTCCGGCTTCGTGCCTAATCTGTCCGCAAGCGCGACGACGAGCCGCTAGGGCAATCGTCTCGTCATTGCGCAGGAGGGTGTTGCGCGCTTCGGGCCGCTGCGCTTTCCCTTCGAATCGGTGCGGGAAGTGTAGCTGCAACCGTACGACGTCGTTCATTCGCACAACATCCGCGGCAACATGCGCCAGCTCGACTCGGTCACGCGGCTCGGCGACGCCGAGGGGGGTACCCGTATCAGTTATCATGTCCGAGCCGTTCCCGGGTTCTGTTTCCCCGACTACGTGGGCGAGGGGCTCCTCCGACACGAAGTCCGGGAGCAGTTCGAGGCGATCATCAAGGAAGTGTTGCGTCGGCAGCGTGGCGGCGCCGCGGCCGATTGAACCAATCGCCTCCAAGTCAGTCAGGTGAATGAATCCGTCACGAGGAGGGCCGGGCAGCGCATGGAATCCGATGAGCATGAGAGCGCCGTGCGCGCGACGCTGGCGCGCGCGCACGGCGCGCGTGGTGCGCGGCCTTCGCCAAGGCGCCGGCTCTGGCGTCCGGCCGCATTCATCACCGTCGTCGGTATGCTCGTCGGCGTCGCCGTCGCGGAGACGACTCAGCCAACGGTGCGCGATCCACGCGGCAACTGCGTTCCGGTCGGCACTTGGCTCGAGCCCGGCGGCCGCAGAACCGACGCGGCGATGCTGACCGCCGCCCTGGCGGGCAGCAGCGTCGTACTGTTGGGCGAGGAGCACGACTCCGCCGAGCATCATCGCTGGCAGCTGCAGATGCTTGCTGCCCTGCATGCACGGAAGCCGGATCTTGTCATCGGCTTCGAGATGTTCCCGCGCCGCGTGCAACCGGCACTCGATCGCTGGGTGGCGGGAGAACTCACGGAGGCGCAGTTTCTGCGCGAGACCGAGTGGCGGAAGGTGTGGACCTATGATCCGCAGCTCTATCTGCCCCTGTTCCACTTCGCGCGCATGAATGCGATTCCCATGGTGGCGCTCAATATCGAGCCGACGCTGACGCGCGCCGTGTCGGAGAAGGGCTTCGATGCCGTTGCCGAAGCGCAGCGCGATGGCGTGAGCCGGCCCGCGCCTGGCCAGTCCGCTTATCGCGATGCTCTGCGCGGCGCATATCGCGCCCACGAGCGCAAGGCCAGCGGCGATCCGGCGGCCGACGAGCGGGCGTTCGATCGCTTCGTCGACAGCCAGCTCACCTGGGACCGCGCCATGGCACAGGCGCTGGAGGCGGCGCTGCGCAGGAACCCCGGGGCACTTGCCGTCGGCATCGTCGGGCAGGGCCACGTCGTGAACGGCTGGGGCATTCCCCATCAGCTCGCCGATCTCGGAGTGAAGGGCGTGAAATGGCTGCTGCCCTGGGATCGCGACGACGATTGCGGCCGGCTCGTCCCCGGCTATGCCCATGCCGTGTTCGGCGTTGCCGCGACCAAGGAGGAGGCGCAGCGCCCGCGGCTCGGCGTGTCCATGGACGCGGCGGTGGACGGCGTTTTGATTGCCGGCGTCGTGGGTGGCAGCGTCGCCGAGATGGCGGGGCTGCGCAGCGGCGACCTGATCACGGAGATTGGCGGGCGCCCGGCGCGTTCCCTTGATGACGTGCGGGTTGCGGTGCGCGGCGCCGGTGCGGGAACATGGCTGCCCATGCGCGTGCGTCGCGACGGCGCGGCGCTGGATCTGGTCGCGAAGTTCCCGCCCGGCGCGCCATGACCGGCCGTATCCGCGCCGGGGCCTTGGCGTTGCTGGCGCTCGCCTGCAGCGCATGGGTGTTCGCGGCGCGGGAGCGCGATGTGCCGCGCTACGAATTGACAATTCGCCTCGATCCGAACGCGCGCCGGATCGAGGGCGAGGCGATCCTCGATCTGCCGGCCGATGCGAAGAGCATCGTGCTGTCGCGCCGCTTCAACATCGAAGCCGTCGCGCTCGAGGGCCGGGCCCACGCCGCGAAGCCGACGGAAACGGGAGCGTTGCAGGCTATTGCGCTGCCGGCAGGTGGTGGTCCCCGGCGCATGACAGTGCGTTGGAGCGGGGAGTTGGCGCCGCTCGACGCCACGCTCGATCACCGGCAGGTGCTGGGCCGTATGGCACCCTACGCCAGCGCTGAAGGCAGCTTTTTGCCGGCGGGTGCGGCCTGGTACCCCCAGGTGCCGGAACAGCTTGCCAGCTACCGGCTGACGCTGGAGTTGCCCGCCGGACAGCGCGGGCTGGTGCCGGGAAGACTGATCGAGGAAACCGAGAGTAGTGGAGGCTACCGGGTGCGCTTCGAGTTCGCGCAGCCGGCGGAGGGCATCGACCTCATGGCCGGGCCCTATCGGGTGCAGGAGCGCGCGCTCGCCACACGCAGCGGCAGGTCCATCGCGTTGCGCACCTATTTCCATCCGCGTGTTGCCGATCTCGCGCCTGCCTACCTCGATGCTCTGGCGGGCTATTTCGACCTCTACGAAGGCTGGATCGGCGAGTATCCGTTCGACTCGTTCAGCGTCGTGTCCAGTCCGCTTCCCACCGGCTTCGGCATGCCGGCCCTGACCTATCTCGGCGAGAACGTCCTGCGCCTGCCCTTCATCCGCGAAACCTCGCTTGGCCACGAGGTGCTGCACAACTGGTGGGGCAACGGCGTCTATCCCGATTACCGGCGCGGCAACTGGTCCGAGGGGCTGACGACCTTCATGGCAGACTACGCCTACCGCGAGCGACGGGGCGAGGAGCCGGCGCGGGCGATGCGCCTGAGCTGGCTGCGCGACATCGCGGCCATCACGCCGGGCGAGGACTTTCCGATTCGCCAGTTCACCTCGCGCAGCCACGGCACGTCGCAGATCGTCGGCTACAACAAGGTGGCAATGTTTTTCTTCATGCTGCGCGATACCATCGGGCGCGACACGTTTGACGTCGGTGTGCGCGCGTTCTATCGCGAGCATCGTTTCCGGACGGTCGGCTGGACCGAGTTGCGCCAGGCTTTCGAGCGCGCATCGGGGCGCAACCTGGAGCAGTTGTTTGCCCAGTGGCTGGAGCGGCGCGGCGTACCGGAGGTCAAGCTCGCCGGGGCTGCGGTCGTGCGCCACGGTGACCGGCATGCCGTGACGGTGCGCATCGAGCAGGACGGCCCGCCATTCAAGGTGACGGTGCCGGTGCGCGTGAGCACCGACGGCGGTACGGTCGCGCACACGGTCGAACTGAGCGGCGCGTCGGCACAGCAGACCATTGCGCTGCCGGGCAAGGCGCGGTTCGTGGAGCTGGACCCGGAGTTCCGCGTGCTGCGCCGGCTTGCCCCCGAGGAGGCGCCGCCGATCATGCGCGAGGTGATGATCGATCCCGGCGCCGGCTACCTCGTCCTCGACCAAGACCGGCAGTGGCAGACGTCGGCGCAGCGGCTGGCAGCGGCATTGCTCGACACGAATCCCGCGCCGCTGCGCCGCGGCGACCCGCTGCCGGGCAACTCCCTGGTGATATTCGGCAGTCATGACGAGATCGATCGCTGGTTGGTGGCCAACGCGCTGCCATCGCGTCCGGAGGAACTGCCGACCAAGGGCAGCGCGCAAGCGTGGGTCATCGGCCGTGTTGGCATGAAGCCGATCCTGGTCGTATCGGCGCGCGACGCCCAGGCATTGGCGAAGCTGGAACGGCCGCTGCCGCACTATGGGCGGGAGAGTTATGTCGTCTTCGAGGACGCTCGTGCCGGTGAGCGCGGGGTGTGGCCGGCGCAGCCGCAGAGGATCACGGTCGACTGACGCTCAGGCGATGCGCCGATAGCGACCGTCTTCCACGACGACCACGCGGCGGCGCATGAGGCGCTGGAGGTGCTTGCCCATGATCGCCCGCTCGCCCCAGTCGAAGAACGCCTTGGGTTCGCGCGGCTTGCGATAGACGATGTGGCGGGCGGCGATGTCGTCCATGGTGCGCGGCGCGCTGAGGTAGTCGAGCAGTGCGTTCTCGCGCTCGTCGATGACGCCGAGATAGCGGTCGAAAAGCGCGTTCGTGTCGCCCTCGAAGCAGCCGTCTTCGTGGCTGGTCAGCCAGACGCGCGCGGGCAGGGCACGCAGGCGCTGGCAAGAGGCGATCAGCTCGTCGATGTCCGAGTCGCGGTCGCCGTACCAGGGGCCGAAGCGCGTAAGGTCGTAGTCGCCCATGAACACGACCTGCGGTTCGCGAAAGTAGAAAGCGGCGTGGCCGGGCGTATGTCCCGGCGTGTGAACGATCTCGACGCTGCAACTGCCGACGTCGATGACCTCTCCCGGCCGGAAATAGCTCGTGGCCTTGCGCGGGCGGAAATTGAACGCTTCCGTGAGCTGCATGCGCCAGTAGGCGCGATAGTCCGGCTCGGCGATGCCGTACCAGTCCAGAAAGGTTTCCAGATCCGAGAGCGGTTCGGCCTCGATGCTCATCTGGCGCAGGGGCAGATCGTCGAACAGGTCCAGATAGGCGATGTGATCCTCGTGCCAGTGAGTCAGCCAGACCTCGCGCACGCCCGCTCCGGCGCGCAGCGCCGCATAGCTGAGGCGATCGGCGCCGGCATCGATCAGCACGCCGGCGCCTTCGACGTACACCGAGTTCGTGTTGGGATAGCGCCCGCCGTTGGCGCCCGGCACAAAGCGCACCGGGCCGAAGCGCTTGTCATCGCCCACGGCGCTACTCGATGATCTTGTTGATCGGCAGTTCGATGATGCCGCGCGCTCCCGCCTCGTACAATCGCGGGATCAGCTCGCGCACCTGCTTTTCCTCGACGACGGTGCTCAGATCCACCCATTCGGGATCGGCGAGGGTGGAGACAGTGGGCGTGGCCAATGCCGGAAGTATCTTCAGCACTGCATCCACGCTTTGCCGCGGCACGTTCATGGCCAGCAACACGCGCGAGGCGGCGGCGATGGCGCCTTTCAACAGCATGAGCAGGCGGTCGATCTTGGCCCGCTTGCGCGCGTTTTCGAGCGACTGATGATTGGCGACGAAGCGCGGCGTGCTTTCCAATACCACGTGCATGATCTTGAGCTGATTGGCGCGCAGCGACGAGCCGGTCTCGGAGACGTCCACGATGGCGTCGGCGAGTATGGGCGGCTTGACTTCGGTGGCGCCCCAGGAGAATTCGACGCTGGCGTTAACACCGTGCTCGGCGAGAAAGCGCTTGGTCATGCCCACGGCCTCGGTGGCGATATGCCTGCCTTCGAGGTCCTCGACGCTGTCGAAGGGGGAGTCCTCCTTCGAGGCCATGACCCAACGCACGACGCCGTAGTTCGGCCAGGGCGCCCGCAGGTCGGCGAGTTCGGCGACGTCGACGCCATTTTCCAGGATCCAGTCCAGGCCGGTGATGGCGCAGTCGAGCACGCCCTGATTGACATAGCGCGACATCTCCTGGGGCCGGATGAGAATGCACTGGATGTCGGGGTCGTCGATGTCCGGGTAGTAGGAACGTCCGGAAATGCGCAGGTCGAAGCCGGCGCGGACGAACAGTTTCTGGGTGGTGTCCTGGAGGCTGCCCTTGGGAATGCCAAGGCGCAGAAGATTGTTGCTGTCGCGCATGTTTCGGTCGGTGGTTCCTGGGTTGAAAGGCGATCGAATTGTCCTGGCGGCGATTATGCCCCCGTCCGGCGAAGCTTGCACCGGCCGCGTCCGACGCACAGGTGCGGCCCTTGACTTTGGGCAGTTATAACTTGCGGCGAGTGGTTAGAATAGCCGGCGCGAGGAGGAGAGGGTACGGCCCATGTTCACGGTGCCGAACATCATTACCATCATGCGGGTGCTGCTGATCCCGGTGATGGTCTATCTCATCATGGAGCGGCGCTATGACGTGGCGTTCTACGTCTTTCTGGCGTCCGCATTGAGCGATCTGATCGACGGGTTCATTGCCCGGCGCTTCAATCAGATGTCGCAGTTCGGCGCCGTGCTCGATCCGGTGGCGGACAAACTCACCATGCTGACGCTGACCGTGCTGCTCGCCTCCCAGGGTATCCTGCCGGAGTGGCTCGCCATCGCCATCGTCGCGCGCGATGTGGTGATCGTCAGCGGCGCGGTGACCTATCGCTTCGTCGTCGGTCACGTGGAGATGCAGCCAACGATTCTTTCCAAGCTGAACACGCTGCTGGAGTTCTTCGTCATCGCGGTGGTGCTGGCTCAGGCGGCGCATGTGTTCGTGGCCGAGCCGTGGCTCGGTCGGTTGTTTATGGTCGTCTTCGTGACGGTCGTGGCATCGGGGTTGCAGTACGTCTGGCTATGGAGCGCGAAGGCGATGCGCGGTGGGCACGGCGAAGAATGAAGTCACGCGTTGCGGTCATGATCTGCGCTTGCCTGCTCGGCGCCTCCTTTCAGGCGCGCGGCGGAGTCGGCGACGCGCCGCCGCCGCAGGTCGAGGGCAAGGGGCGCTACGACTACACGCTGTTCGCCGCGAGCACCGCCCATCGTGCCTTCGCCATTGCGCCCGGCGGCGGTTGGGGCTGGCAGGCCGACGCCGATTCGCGCGCGCAGGCCAGCGACGCGGCGCTTGCCGCCTGCCAACGCCACACTGCTCAGCGCTGCGTGCTCTACGCCGTCGATGATGACGTCGTGTTCGACGCCAAGGCCTGGCCGACGCTGTGGGGACCGTACAAGAGCCGGGACGAGGCAGGCAATGCCGCGACCGGACGCGGGCGGGGCGAGCGTTTCCCGGATCTCCGGTTCAGGGATGCCGCCGGCAGGACCATGGATCTGTCGTCATTGCGCGGGCGCGTCGTCGTGCTGCACTTCTGGGGATCCTGGTGCGGGCCCTGTCGCAAGGAGATGCCCGATCTTCAGTCGCTGGGCGAGTCGCTCAAGGACCGCGCCGATGTGGCCTTCGTGCTGCTGCAGGTGCGCGAGACGTTCGACGTGGCGCGGCGATGGGTGGCGCAGCAGGGCATTCGTCTGCCCCTGTTCGACTCCGGCAGCGGCGGCGAGTCCGACGATGTCTTCACCCTGGCGGACGGCGGCAGGCTCAAGGACCGCGACATCGCCGGCCGCTTCCCCACGACCTACGTGCTCGACAAGCACGGCATCGTGCTCTTCTCCCACGTCGGCCCCGTCTCGCGCTGGTCGGAGTATGCGGCGTTCCTGCGCGATGCGGCGGCGAAGTCGGGACGTTGAGCCGAATGCGGCGCGCTTTCCTGGGCGCCGCATCGAAGTCGCGACCGTGCTGCGTCAGCGCCGCTCCACGTCCACTTCCTCCCAGCCGGTGAGCATCGCCTTGATGTGAGAGGTCGGCGTGTGGCCGGCGGTGGCAAGGTAGACGTGGGCGATGAAGAACACCAGCATCATGAACGCCGCCGCCGTGTGGAAGAACGCTACCCATTCGAGCGATAGATACCTGTCCACCCCCCAGTCCTTCCATTCGCCGTAGAACAGGTAGAACCAGCCGGAGAACCAGATCAGCGGCGAGATCACCAGGATGAAGAACAGGTAGGCGAGGCGCTGCAGGGGATTGTGCTTGCGCAGCCGGGTCTGGCGGAAGGGGTGGGGTGCATGGGTGAAGATACCCGTCAGGTAGTACTTGATCATGGCATCCACTTTCTGCATGGTCGGGATGTACTGCTTCCATTCGCCGGTGGTGAAGTGCCAGAAGATGGCGAACACCCAGAGCGTGATCAGCGACCAGGCGGCGATGGTGTGCAGGCCGACCGCTTTCTGGAAGCCGAAAAGCTTGTAGGCGCCGTGGATCTCGAAGCCGGTGAGCATCATGAACGTGATGAGCCCTGCCTGGGCCCAGTGCCAGAAGCGTTCGAAGCGCTTGAAGACGTAGATCCTTTCGGTGGCCATGAGGTCAACCTGCCTTTCTGCTGGCGAGAATGCGCAGCCCGCCGTGAATCAGCACGCCGATCAGCGCGGCGAGCGCTGCCGCCCAGCCGACGAAGTCGAGTGCGCGGCTGCCGTCACGACCGGGCATGTAGATGCCGTCGATCTTCTGGAGCCGGCCGCTCGCGCTGTGGCATTGCGAGCATGCAAGCGCATCCTCCTTGGGCGCCACCATGTGGGTGATGGGCCAGCTCATCTCGGTGGCGACGAAACTGAACTTGCCGCCGAAGGGCTGCCCCGAGGCCTCGGCGCCGGCCTTGAGGGCTTCCTCCCACTTGAAGTTCTGCCAGAACGCAGTGTCGTCCTGTTCGCCATAGCCGGTCGCCGTGTGCGGCACCAGCAGCGACTTGCTCTCCACGTCGTAGGGCTGCTTGCCGCGGAAGATCTTCACCGGCCAGATGCGTGACTTGCCGTCATCGGCACTGCCATCGAAGCGATTGATCTGCGTCACGCCATCGGTCTTCACCGGATCGCCGAGCAGGGTGTAGTTCACCTTGCCGTTGAACCAGACGTAGTCGGGAATGACATGGGACTCGTAGGTGAAGCTGCCTTTCTTGCTGTCGTAGCTGTCGTGGCCGGCGCTGTCTTTGATCGTGAAGGGTTTGCCGTCCTTGAGCTTGCCGGCGGTGGACCAGTCCCAGGTCATCTTGGTGCCGATGTTGCCACGGGCATACTGCGGGATGTGGCAGGTCTGGCACGCCAGTTTCTGGGTGTGCTCGTTCAATTTCTCAGCCATGCTCGCCTGCTTGTGCGGCGTCTGGCCGTGGCAGGCCTGACAGGTGGCAGGGTTGGACGAGTCGGTCTTGCCGCGGATGTGGGCGCCCTCCTTGTCGGTGGCGGTGGGCGCGTAGCGGCTGCCGGGGATGTTATGGCCGGCCGTGGCGTGGCAGGTGCTGCAGGTGAAGTTCAGCCCCTTGGCATCCATGTGAACGTCGAGGTGCTTGAGGGGATTGGTCATGGAGCTGTCCAAGTCCCCGTGCTTCACCGCATCGCCGCCGCCGCCATAGAAGTGGCAGGCACCGCAGGTCTTGCGGCTGGTCGGGCCGACGCCCTGGGCGACCTGCTTCAGGTCCACGGGTTTCACCGTCTTGCCGGACTTGGGCGGGAACTCCATTTCCTCGTAGGCGGGATGGCCGGCGAGACCGGGCAGTTTCTTGTAGGTGCCGGTGGTGTCGTGGCAGACGAGGCAGTCCACGTTTTCTTCCGAGGCGAAGTCGAACTTGTCGTCGCGCCAGTTGTAGCCCACGTGGCAGGCCGTGCAGAAGGTATAGTTCGAGGGCACGGCGGTGCAGAAGTTGTTGACGACGTTCTTTTTGCCCAGGCGCTGCTTGCTGTCCGGGTTGAGGAACTCCCAAGTCCAGTGGGTCGTCTTGTGAATCTGCTTGGCCGCCTCGGTGTGGCAGGCCAGGCAGGCCTTGGTGACGTCCGGGCCGGTGGCGAAGTCCTTGTCCAGTTCCTTGAATTTGCCGTGGTCAGCCGTGCTGCGCGAGGCCTTCTTGGTTCCTTGCTCGGGGACCGGCTGCGCGCTCTGGGCCGCGACCCAGGCCGGCAGCGCGGCCATGACGGCGCCGAGCGCGAGCCTCGCGACCAGCGTGTGTGTGCGTCTCATGGTTTCCTCCCATGCGTCGGGTGGTGGGATGCCGGGAATCAGCAGCCGCTGCCGCCGCCGGGACCGCCGCCTCCGCCTTCGCCGCCGGCTTTCGGCACGATCATCGGTGGCGCCGGTTTGGTCGGATCCATGACCAGGAACTTCCGCTGGTCGTCGGCTACGTGGCCCATGATTTCGCCCACCAGCGGGCCGAACATCTTGCCCATCAGCCCGGCATTCATGGTCGCGATATAGACCTTCCCGTCGTTCTTCTTGTAGACCGATACCTTGCAGGGCATGAGGATCGACAGGAAGCGCACGCTGTCGTCGTTGAGGATGGGCTTCGAGTACTTGGTGCTGCAGGCTTCGATCATCATGACCGGCAGCACGTTGCCGCCGTCCTGCTGTACGGCGCGGCCGGGATTGCGCAGGCCGGAGAGCGTCCAGCCGTTGCCGGTAGCCTGGATATTGTGCTGGATGCGGGCAATCGTCTCCTCCATGCCGAAGGGGCTGACCTGCTCGCTGAACATCAGACTGCTGGCCATGGCGTAGGCCAGGCCGGCGACGAAAACGATCCCCGCGACGAAACCGCCGACAATCTTGAACATGCCATCCTCCCTCAAGGACTACAGATTCAGTACATACTAATATACCTATTGACGGCTATGAATGTTGACGGACGTCAAAGGTTGGTCGCATGCCGGGCTGCTGGATCACCGCAGTCCGGCGTCCGTGCCCGGCGCGATGAAGTTTCCGTCCGTCTCCTGTACGATCGCGCTGATTTCCCATTGCCCGAGCGTAACCCCGTGAGCGCATCCGAATTGCCCGCCGAACGCCGTCGCGATGCCTGGGTAATCGCGCTGGTCGGCTACGCGCATGGCACGTCGCACTTTTTCCACCTGATGTTGCCGCCGCTGTTTCCGTGGCTGATGCGCGATTTCGGCCTGAGCTTTACCGAGGTCGGCGCCTTCATGACGCTGTTCTTCGTCGTGTCCGGCGTCGGCCAGGCGCTGGCGGGTTTCGTCGTCGACCGCTACGGCGCGTTCAAGGTCCTGTGCGGCGGTATCGCGTTGCTGGCGCTCTCCGGCGTGCTGTTGGCGCTTGCCTCAGGCCCCCTTGGGCTGGCGCTGGCGGCAGGCGTCGCCGGACTGGGCAACAGCGTGTTTCACCCGGCCGACTATTCCCTGCTTAATCGGCGCGTCTCGCCGGCGCGCCTCGGCCATGCGTTTTCCGTCCATGGCTTGTCCGGCGCCCTGGGCTGGGCTGCCGGCCCGGCGTTGATGACGGCAGTGGCGAGTGTCTCCGGCTGGCGGACGGCGGGTTTCGTTGCAGCGGGCCTCGGCGCCTTCGCCGTCGTGCTGCTCTGGGTTCAGCGCGGCTTCCTGTCCGGTGAATTGCCGCAGGCCGCGGCAACGGCGCACCCGGCACAGGCACGCGCTACGACCGTGGCTTTCCTGCGCGCTCCGGTGGTCTGGCTGGCGTTCGCCTTCTTTTTTCTGTCCACGCTGGCCTTCGGTGCCCTGCAGAACTTCGCGCCCCCGGTGCTGCAGCAGACCTACGGCCTGACGCTCGCCTTGGCGACCTCGGCCCTGAGCATCTACATCGTCGGCAGCGCAGCGGGAATACTGCTCGGCGGATTCTTTGCTGCGCGCGATGATGGCCAGGCGCGCCTGATCGGCATGGCGCTGCTGTGCGGGGCGATGCTCGCGCTGGTGTTGGCGAGCGGACTGCCGCCGGCCTGGTCGGTGCCGGGCATCATGGCGCTGATGGGTTTCGGCGTCGGCTTTGCCGGACCGTCCCGGGACATGCTCGTGCGCCGTGCGGCGCTGAGCCGGGTTTCCGGTGACGCGTTCGGCCGCGTTTACGGTTTCGTCTACTCGGGACTGGACGTGGGGCTGGCGCTGGCGCCGATCATCTTCGGCCGGCTCATGGACGCGGGCCGACCGGACGCGGTGCTCGTGGGTGTCGCCATCGCGCTCGGCATTGCCATTGCCAGTGCCTGGCAGGTGGGCACGCGCAGCCAGCAGGCCGTGGCGACGGCGTAACAGGTCCCGCTAAATCGCGATCAGGCTCTGCCGTCCCCACCAGGCTTGGGCAGGCTCGAGATGAACGGGATTGCCGATGACGGCCGCCTCGACGCACAGCATGCGGCGGAAGCCGTCCGGCGGCATGTCGGCCAGCGCCGCGCATTTGGTCTCCCAGGGATTCCACACGACCACGTCGGGAAAACCGTCGCTGCCGATGCCGGTGGCGCCTTCCGGCGCGCGCAGCAGCAGGGGATTAGCGACTCCGAAGTAGATGCGGTCCACTTCTTCGGCGACGGTCAGCACTTCGCCCGTGTCGTCGGCCTCGCCAGGGCCGCGGGCACTGTCGCGATAGTGCGCACCGTGCAGTCCTTCGATCCGGACGGTCTCCACCTCGCGCACGCGCAAGTAGGTGTGCAGCGCTGCCGTGAAGGAGAACGCCGTCTCGCCCAGGTTTTCCACTTCCAGTTCCACGTCGAACCGATTGCCGCCGACGACCGCGGTGAGCTCCGCCGCGAAGGCGTGGGGCCAGACGGCGCGCGTGGCCGGCGAGTCGCTCAGACGCAGGGTCGTAGTGGAGAAGTCTTCGCCGCAGCGCGATTCGATGCACTGCCACTCGGCGGTGCGAGCGAAGCCGTGGCGCGGCACGCCTTGGGCGTGTTCCTCGGTGGCGAAGCGGGGAAAGATCACCGGGATGCCGCCGCGGATGGCGCTGCCGGCGGTGAGGCTGGAGCGCTCGCTCAGGTAGAGGCGTTCGCGGCCGCTGGCCGGAATCCAGGAGACGACGTGCGCGCCGTGCAGGGTGATGATCGCGCTGGCGCCGTCGGGCGCCACGAGGCGCACCGCGGGCAGCCCCTGGAATACGGTCGTCTGGGTCAGGCCGGCCATGATGATCAGATCTTCCGTTCGTGACCCTGCCAAAAGGGATCGCGCATGGCGCGCTTGAGCGTCTTGCCGGCGGCGTTGCGCGGAAACTCATCCATCAGCACCACCTCCGACACGCGCTGGAAGCGCGCCCCGACACGTTCGTTGATCCAATCGCGCAGCACTTCCGCTGCGACGGCTCCCGGTTCCTTGAGCACCACCGCCGCCAGAGGCGTCTCGCCCCATTTTTCGTGGGGCACGCCGAACACGGCGACCTCGCGCACCGCCGGGTGGCGGGCGGCAACTTCCTCGATGTCCTTGGGATAGACCTTGACGCCGCCGGAGTCGATCATGTCCTTCTTGCGGTCCACGAGGTAGAGGAATCCCTCGTCGTCCATGCTGCCCATGTCGCCGGTATAAAGCCAGCCGTCGCGCACCGCCTGGGCCGTCAGGTCCGGCCGCTTGAAGTAGCCGGTCATTAGGATCGGTCCGCGGCCGACGATCTCGCCCACCTCGCCCGGCGCGGCGTCGCGGCCGTCCTCGCGTACGATGCGCAGCTCGTAGAACGGCGGCGGACAGCCCACCGAGCCGGACTTGCGCGCGGCATCGAACTTGTCGAGCACCGTGACGAAACCTTCGGTCAATCCGTAGAGTTCGTAGAAGCGGCCCGGCAGCAGCGCGTTCAGTTCGTCCTTGCGCTCCTGATGCAGGGGTGCGCCCAAGGACAGGATCATCTCCATGGACTGCAGCGCTTCGGCAGAGAACTTCGGCGAATCGAGCAGGGCAATGATCTGTGCCGGCACTAGCATGGTGTGCGTGACCTTCTCGCGGGCGATGAGCTCGATCATGGCCTCGGCGTCGAACTGCCGCTGCAGCACGTACTTCGCGCCCAGGTAGAAGCAGGGCATGAGGGTGACGAACGCGCCGTTGAAGACGATGGCGCCGCAGTGCATCACCACGCTCTCGGGCGTCATGCGCCAGGTGGCGGCCATGGCGCAGTACATGGCGCGAATGTGGTGGGTGTGCATGATGCCCTTGGGCAGCCCCGTCGTGCCGCTGGTGTACATGATGTTGAACAGATCGTCGCCGCTGATCACCGGCATCGGCGGCGGCGCCGGCGCGGCTGCTATGAGTGCGGCATAGCCTGGACAAGCGCCCTCGGCACCGTCGGTGAGTACGACGCGATCCGCGGGCAGATCGGGCAGCTGCGCGCGCGCCTCGTTCAGGAGGGGCAGCAGGCTGCGCTGGCTGAATACGCAACGCGCCTCCGCATCCCGGAGCAGGCTGGCGAGCCCGCCGGCCAGGAGCAACGGCGACAGCGGCACGAGCACGGCGCCGATGCGCGGCACGGCCCAGTAGATCTCCAACAGCTCCGCACTGTTGGGCAGCACGGTGGCGACCTTGTCGCCGCGGCGGATGCCCATGGCATCGAGTGCGCCGGCCAGGCGATCGACCCGGGCGGAAAACTCGCGATAGTTGAGGCGCCGGTCTTCGCACACGACGGCCGTCGCATCCGGCCGATAGCGCGCGTGGCGCGAGATGAGGCTTGCAAGTTCCATGTCCGCTCCCTGAAACGGATCGTCTTGTGCTCTGCCGCCGCCCGCGGCGCGTGCTCAGCGCAGCTGCGCGTAGCGGAAGCAGTCCGTAACGTGGTCGTTCACCATGCCCACCGCCTGCATGAAAGCGTAGCAGATCGTCGAGCCCACGAACTTGAATCCGCGCCTTAGCAGATCCTTGCTCATCGCATCCGACTGGGCTGTCCTCGCCGGCACCTGCTCGAGGGCGCTCCAGGCGTTGCGCACCGGGCGCCCGTCCACGAAGCGCCAGACATAGCCGTCGAAGCTGCCGAACTGCTCCTGCACCGCCAGAAAGGCGCGCGCGTTGGCGACGGCCGCGGCAACCTTGAGGCGGTTGCGCACAATGCCGGGATCTGCCAGAAGCGCGGCGATCTTGTGCTCGTCGTAGCGGGCGATCCGTGACGCGTCGAAGCCGTCGAACGCCCTGCGGTAATTCTCCCGCTTGCGCAGGATCGTCAGCCAGCTAAGTCCCGCCTGGGCGCCTTCGAGTATCATGAACTCCAACAGCGTGCGATCGTCGTGCACCGGCACGCCCCACTCCTCGTCGTGATAAGCGACGTACAAGGCATCGCTGGCGCACCAGGCGCAGCGTGTCAGCGCATGGTCATGGTCGTGCATGTGTTCCGCGGTGAAGTTGGCGCGCGGCGACCTGCCGTCGCGATCCGATGTCGGCCCATTGTACGACTGCATCGCGGCGCTGCGCCACGGCCGGGCTTCGGCGAGGTGATATCCTGTGCGCGTGGGCGCGGCCGGGCGGGCGCACGACCAGACGCTCGATGTACCGCCGCCGCGCCGCCATTGCAACGACCGTGGACGACATGCTGAGAAAACACGCCGCAAAAATCATCATCGTGGCGCTACTGGCGGGCGCCGGCTACCTGTGGTATCGCCCGCCGGCCACCGTTGAGGACATGGATCGGCCGCTGCCGCCGCTGCAGATCACCTTGTTCGACGGCACGAGGCTGAACACCGAGGCGCTCAAGGGTCAGGTGGTGCTGATCAACGTTTGGGCGAGCTGGTGTCCCTATTGCCGCAAGGAAATGCCGGCCATGGAGTCGTTCTTCCAAGACTTCGGCAGGAGGGGCTTCACGATCCTGGCGCTGAGCATGGACGAGGAGGCCGAAACGCCGGCGCGCTTCATGCGCGAGAAGGGCTATACCTTCCCGGCGGCGATGCGCGAGGCGGGGCACCGCGCGGCGCTGGGCGACGTGCCGACGCTGCCGACTTCGTTCATCGTCGATGCGCAAGGCCACTTGCGGCACAAGATCGTTGGCCAGCTTCACTACGGACGGCTGGAGGATCTGGTCGTGCCCTTGCTGCCGGCGCGGCGCGCGCCGACGCCGGCAATGTCGGGTGCGAAGGAGTGATCATGGATGAACGTGAGGTAGTGGTGATCGTCGGTGTCGGGCCGGGTCTCGGTTGCGCGCTTGCCAGGCGCTGTGCCCGCGCCGAGATGAATGTCGCGATTGCCGCCCGCGACGCGGCGCGGCTCGAGACCATCGCCGTGGAGTGCTCCGGCATCGGCCATCAGGGGCGCACCTATGCCTGCGATGCGACGGACGAGGCGCAGGTGGAGATGCTGTTCGGGCGCGTCGTCGCCGAGCTGGGCGCACCGCACCTGGTAGTCTACAACGCCGGCGCCTACGTGCGCCGGAGCATTCTGGAAACGACGGCGGACGAATTCGAGCGCTGCTGGCGCGTCGGCTGTCTCGGTGGTTTCCTGGTCGGGCGTGCCGCCGCCCGCCTGATGACGGCGCGCGTGGCGCAAGGCGGGCCCGGGGGAACGATACTATTCACCGGAGCGACGGCCAGCCGGCGCGGCTCGGCGCAGTTTCACAATCTGGCGGTGGGCAAGTTCGGTCTGCGGGCGCTGGCGCAGAGCATGGCGCGCGAGTTGCAGCCGCAAGGTATCCACGTGGCGCACGTGGTGATCGACGGCCGCATCCGTCCGCAGCCTGCCGTCGAGCACGGCAACCCAGACTCCTCGGACAGCATGCTCGTGCCCGAGGCCATCGCAGAGGCGTACTACCAGCTACACCGCCAGCATCGCAGCGCCTGGAGCCACGAGGTCGATCTGCGGCCGTGGCTGGAGCGCTTCTAACAGCCCGACACGCGCCCTACTCCTGCAGTGCCAGCACGCCGTGCTTGATGGAGTTGTCGTCGACGCTCGTGGTGAGAATGAAGCCGAGACTGGAAACGAAGCGCAGCATGCGCTCGTTGCTGGCGAGGAAGTCGCCGTACATGTGTTTCAGTCCCCGGTTGCGCGCCGTCTCGATGAGCAGGTTCATGAGCTTGCGCGCCAGCCCCGTGCCGGCCCAGGAATCGGCAACGACGATGGCGAATTCGCACGACTCGCCGTCGGGGTTGGTGGCGTAACGGCACACGCCCACCTCCACTTCCTTGCCGTCCTCCTCGTGCGCGGCCAGCAGCGCCATCTCGCGGTCATAGTCGATCTGGGTCAGACGGACGGTCATGGATGAAGTCAATTCGCGCAGCGTGTTCATGAAGCGGAAGTAGCGGCTCTCCGGCGACAGGTTGCGCACGAACTCCTGCTCCATGCCGGCGTCCTCGGGCCGGATGGGGCGGATGACCACCTTGCGTCCGTCGGCTGTCTGCCAGGTCGTGATGAGGTGTGACGGATAGGGATGGATCGCCATGTGATCGTAGCGGCCGGCCGCAGGCGCCACTTCGTCCACCACGATACGCGCGTCCACCGCGACCGCGCCGTGCTCGTCCACGATCAGGGGATTTATGTCCATCTCATGGATCCACGGCAGCTCGCAGATCATCTCCGACACGCGCAGCAGAACGTTTTCCAGATCCTCCATGTTGATTGCGGGCATGCCGCGGAAGGGCCCGAGCACCTTGGACACGCGGGTGGAACGGATCATGTCCGCGACGAGGTAGCCGTTGAGGGGCGGCAGCGCCACGGCGCGGTCCCGGTGTGCCTCCATGCGCGTGCCGCCTTCGCCGAAGATGAGCGTCGGACCGAACACCTCATCGCGCATCACGCCCACCATCAGCTCTCGTCCGTTGGGTTTGACGACCATGGGCTCGATGGCCACGCCGTTGACCGCCGCGTCGGGCCGGTTCTTCCTCACCTCGTCGAGAATTTCCTGGAAGGCGGAGCGCACCGACTGCAGATTGTTGAGGTTGAGGCGCACGCCGCCGGAATCGGACTTGTGGGTAATGTTGGGCGAATCGATCTTCATCACTACCGGCAGCCCGATCTCCTCGGCCAGCACCATGGCCTCGGTGGGCGAGCGGGCAACGACGGTGCTGGCAATGGGAATGCGGAAGGCGGCCAGCAGTGCCTTGGATTCCATTTCGTTGAGCACGCGCCGACCTTCCGCCAGCGCGGTTTCCATGACGAGCCGGGCGCTCTCGACGTGGGGCGGCGTTTCCTGGACCAGGGGCTCCGGCGTCTGCATCAGCAGCTTCTGGTTCCGGTAGTAGGCGGAGATGTGATAGAACATCTCCACGGCCGGCTCCGGCGTGCGGAAAGTCGATATGCCGGCGTCCTTGAACAGCTGGCGCGCCTCGCGCACGTGTTCCTCGCCCATCCAGCAGGTGACGACGGGCTTGTCGAACTCGCGGGCGACGTCGATCACCGCCCGCGCTGCGTCCTCCGGGTGCGTCATGGCCTGCGGGCAGAAGATCACCAGCGCGCCATCCACGTTGTCGTCGGCCAGGCACACGCTCAGGGTTTTGCGATAGCGCTCGGCATCGGCGTCACCGACGATGTCGATGGGATTGATATGAGACCAGGTGCGTGGCAGAAAGTCGTTCATGGCATCGATGGTTTTCTGATCCATCTGTGCCAGCGGTATGCCCAGGTCGGCGCAGCGGTCGGCGGCCATCACCCCCGGCCCGCCGCCGTTGGTTATGACGGCAAAGCGGTTGCCGTAGGGGTGGAAATGGGAAAACAGCGCCTGCGTCGCCGCGAACAGCTGGCCGACATTGTACAAACGCACGACGCCGGCCCGCCGCAGCGCCGCGTCGAACACGTCGTCCGAGCCCACCAGCGCGCCGGTATGCGACAGCGCCGCCTTCGAGCCCTCGGGGTGGCGTCCGACCTTGATCAGCAGCACGGGCTTGAGGCGTGCCGCCGCGCGCAGCGCGCTCATGAAGCTGCGCGCATTGCGGATGCCTTCGATGTAGAGAAAAATGTTCTCGGTGCGCGGGTCGGCGACGAGGTAGTCGAGGATCTCGCCGAAGTCCACGTCGGTCGAGCCGCCCAGCGAGACGACGCTGGAAAAGCCGACGTTGTTGGGCCGTGCCCAGTCGAGAATGGCGCTGCACAGCGCCCCGGACTGGGAGATGAAGCCGATCGAACCATGGTTGGCGCCGCCCAGCGCAAACGTGGCGTTGAGGCCGATGTTGGGGCGCATGATGCCGAGGCAGTTCGGCCCGATCAGGCGCACCTTGTAGCGCCGCGCGTTTTCCAGCACCTTGCGTTCGAGAGCGGCGCCGTTCGGCCCGATTTCGGAGAAGCCGGCCGAGAGCACGACGGCTGCTTTGACGCCAGCCCGGCCACAGGATTCGATGATCCCCGGCACGGTGCCGGCGCGGGTGGCGATGATCGCCAGCTCGACGCGATGGGGAATATCCTCGACCCGCGGAAAGGAAGGAATGTCGAAAATCTTCTCGTGCTTTGGATTGACTGCGAACAGCTTACCTTTGAACTTGGCGTCCAGCATGTTTCGCACGAGCACGGCGCCGACCGAACCTTCGCGCTCGCTGGCACCGATGATGGCCACAGACTGCGGCTCGAAGAGGGGGGTGAGGTAGTGATGTTCTTGCATGTGCATAGTCTTGGCCCCGCGGGATCAGCCTGTTAGCCAAGCGATTCGGTGCCTGCACCACCATCGCGTCGGCAGAACATACGCCCAAGCATCTTTCTTGTCTCGCCCCATTATACTGCAGTGCACAATAAGAACTAGGTAGGCGCTTCTACTTTTCTTCAACGTGCGCTGTGTTGCCGGTTGCGCGCGACGCTTGTGCCGGTGCCGGATCGAAGCCGAAAAACGACGCGACGTAGTCGCTGCGTACGCGGCCAACGGGAACGGACCGCTCGCCGACCTGCAACCTGGCCACTGCAGGCGCCTGCGGGATCCACGCCGTGCCGACTTGCAGGTCTGCCAACCAGGATTCGCCGATCGTCTCGCCGTTGCCATCGCGCAGATGGTCGAGCAGAGCCGGCAGATCGCGGTCGAGCACGACACCGGGGCCGTGTTCCGATGCCACGATGAGGGCACCGGCATCGTCCAGCCAGGCGGCGGTAATGTGCTGCGCCGCCATGCCGGTGTGCGTTTCGAAAGAAGCCGAATCCGCGTTGCGCAGTCGATATACCAGCGGCGTGTAATCCAGCGTTACGTAGACGCGCTGCGGTCCGTTCTGGAAGTACCAGGCGCCGCGTTCCTCGTGGCCGTAGTTGCGGTTGATGAAGTCGATCAGGCCGGCATGGGTGATTCGTTCGGCGGCTTCGCCGATGCGCCAGTCGCCGCGCCGGGTCAGCCGCAGCCAGCCATAACAGGCCGGGACGCGCGGCCACCGGGCCATCGCCTGGCGCACCGCTTCGTCCATGGCCGTCAGGGTCGCGGCGCCGGTTGCGACGCGCGGGGCATTGATAAGCGCCTGGGTTGGGTGCGGCGGCGCCGTCCGGGACAGGACATTTGCATCTTTTGCGATGCGGCGGGCACCGCATCGCGAGTGCGGAGCGCCATGAGCATCGGCCACCTCGGCGAGAGTCGCGACGCGAGAGTATAGCAGCCGGCGCGGCGAGGTCCGTCGCGCGCCGGCGCGCGTTGCGCGATGGCACCCAAGGGCATAAACTGGAACATCGGGCATCGCGGAGAAAACGGATGTACAACAAGGTCTTGCTGGCCTATGACGGCTCCGAGAGCGGGCGCAGGGCGTTGTTCGAGTGCTGCGATATCAACCACCTGCTGCACGCGGAGATTCACCTCCTGGCCGTGGCGCCGCTGATGGCCGGCCTGTACTTGACCGAAGGATTCGTGCCCGAGTCACTGCAGGAGGAGGAGAACCGGCATTTCCGCGCCGTGCTCGACGAGGGCCTGTCCCTGCTCGGCGAACGGGGAATCAAGGCCGAAGGGCACCTCGTCACGGGCGAACCGGTCGATGAGATCTGCCGCCTGGCGGGCGAATTGCACTGCGACCTGATCGTCGTCGGACACCGGCAGCGCGCCTCGCTGCTGGAGCGTTGGTGGAAGGGCTCGGTCGGGGCATCGCTGATCGAGAACGCGCCCTGCAGCGTGCTCATCGCGATCTATCGGTAACGCGCGAGATCAGCGCGCGTGAGCGCGCACCCGGCACTGCTGCACACCGAACAGGCCGACGGCGACAGGGTGCGTGTTGCGGTCCTGGTCGTCGACGGCGCGGAGCAGGGCATGCGCAGTGAACTCACGCGCACGCTGGCGCGCCGCTGCGAGCTGGTGGAAACGACCGCCGTGGATTCCCTGTGACTCGTGGAGAAACGCCGCATCCTGGCCGTGCTGGAAACCCGCGCCAGTAACAAGCCGGCGGCGGCGCGCTGCTTGGGCATTGCGCGCAAGAGAATGGAGGGCAAGTGCGCCGGGTGCCGTATCGCCGCGGCCGACGGAAAGGCCGAGCCTGAATTTCCGACGATGGCGGCGCGTGCGCGCCCGCGCCGCCCCGCCTACCAGAGCTTCCACCAGGGCAGTTTCTTGTCCAGCCCGCGCTCGTAGTACTCGCTCTTGGGGAAGTTCTTGCGCATGATGCGCTCGGTGTCGTCGCGCAGGTCGTTCATGCCGAGCGCATCGTAGCCCTTGACCATGATGAACAGCGCTTCTTCCAGGGCCGGCGTGTCCGGGTAGTTCTGCAGGGCGTACTGGGCACGGTTGATGGCCGCCACCGAAGCGCCGCGCTTCAGGTAGTAGCGAGCCACGTGCACCTCGAGGGAGGCGAGCGCATTGACCAGGTACTTCATGCGCTGGATGGCGTCGGGTGTGTACTTGCTGTCCGGGAACTTGGTCACCAGTTCCTTGAAGGTGTCGAAAGATTCCCGCGCTGCCTTGGGATCGCGCTCCGATTGATCCTGTCCCGCAATGCCCCCGAGCAGGCCCAAATCCTCGTTGAAGTTCACCAGCCCTTTTAGGTAGTAGGCGTAGTCCACGTTGGGGTGGTTAGGGTGCAGCTTGATGAACCGGTCGCAGGCGGCGATCGCAGAACCCTGTTCGTTCTGCTTGTAGTAGGCATAGGCGACCTCGATCTGCGCCTGCTGCGCGTAGCGGCCGTAGGGATAGCGCGATTCGAGGATCTCGAAGTACTTGATGGCTTTGTCATAAGCGCCGTCGCTCATGTTGGCGCGGGCCTCGGAGTAGAGCTTCTGTGCCGACCAACCGGCGGTCTCGTCCTTGGCCTCCGGCAGCAGGCCGCAGCCGGCCAGCAGCAGGCCGAGAATTACCGCTAAACTACGCATGGTGAGTGCCCCGCAAAGAACTGGCTATCAGGCCGGCGATTATAGCGCAATCCCCTCCGAGGCCCCGCCGCCGCGACTGATCACGGTCGCCCCGGACTGTGGCGGCCTACGCCTGGATCAGGCGCTGGCGCGACTGTTCCCCGAGTATTCCCGCAGCCGGCTGCAGGCCTGGGTGCGCGAGGGTCGCGTGGAAGTGGACGGCCGACCCGGAGAGGCGAAGCAGAAGGTCTGGGGTGGCGAGTGCCTACTGCTACGCGCGGAAGCGCAGCCCTTGGCCGGCCCGGCGCCGGCCGAGGCCATTGCACTGCCCGTCGTCTACGAGGATGACACACTCATCGTCATCGACAAGCCTGCCGGCTTGGTCGTGCACCCGGGTAGCGGCGTGCACAGTGGCACACTCATGAACGCTTTGCTGCACCACGCGCCTCGGCTGCGCGAATTGCCGCGCGCTGGCATCGTCCATCGCCTCGACAAGGACACCAGCGGCTTGCTTGTCGTGGCCAAGACTCTGGCGGCGCAGACCAGCCTCGTGCGCCAGCTGCAGGCGCGCACGGTGCGGCGACTGTACTGCGCCTTGGTGTGGGGCGCGTTGAGCGGCGCCGGCACGGTGGATGCGCCCATCGGCCGGCATCCGGTCCAGCGCACGCGCATGGCGGTGGCGGCGGCGGGACGCGCTGCCCGCACGCGCTACCGGGTGATCGAGCACTTGCCGGGCACGACTCTCGTGGAATGCGCACTGGACACGGGACGTACGCACCAGATCCGCGTGCACATGGCGAGCATCGGCCATCCCTTGGTGGGGGATGTCACGTACGGCAGCCGCCGCCGCGGCGGTGTGGCCGGCGAATTTCCGCGTCAGGCGCTACATGCCATGCGCCTTGGCCTCGTGCATCCGGAATTGGGGCAGGAAATGCACTGGCAGGCGCCCCTGCCCGAGGATTTCGCGCGCCTGCTCGAGGCGCTGCACGCGCAGCAGGATGGGCCATGAACGACTGGATCGTGCCCGACTGGCCGGCGCCCGCCCGGGTGCGTGCCCTGATCACCACCCGCAGCGGCGGTGTCAGTCGCGGTTGCTATGCCTCGATGAATGTCGCCCGTCATGTCGGCGACGAGACAGACGCGGTGCAGGCTAACCGCGCGCGTCTGCGCGCGCTGCTGCCGGCGGAGCCGGCATGGCTGGAGCAGGTACATGGCACGGCGGTGGCAGATGCCGAGCGCGCAGCGGCCGGTGTCTGCGCCGATGCGTCGATCGCACGCCGCCCGGGCGTGGTCTGCGCGGTCCAGACCGCCGACTGTCTGCCGGTGCTGTTATGCAATGACAGCTCCTCCGTCGTCGTCGCCGCCCACGCCGGCTGGCGCGGCTTGGCCGCAGGCGTGCTCGAGCAAGCCGTGCGCGCCACGGGCGAGCCGCCGGCGTCGTTGCTTGCGTTCCTCGGCCCGGCCATCGGGCCGCAGGCTTTCGAAGTGGGGCCGGAAGTGCGCGACGCCTTCGTTGCCCAGGCACCCGCGGCGGCCGAAGCCTTCACCCCCGGCAGCGGCGAGCGCTGGCAGGCCGACCTCTGTGCGCTGGCGCGACAGCGCCTGGCGGCCGCGGGCGTGGCGCGCGTGTTCGGCGGCGGCTGGTGCACCTACGGCGAGCCGCAGCGCTTCTTTTCCTTTCGGCGCGAGCGTGTCACGGGGCGCATGGCCTCGCTCATCTGGCTGGAGAATTGACCCGTGAGCGAACGTCGCACCCGGCTCGATGCCACTGCCATGGTCGTCATGGTGCTGCTGTGCGCCACGTGGGGGCTGCAGCAGGTGGCGATCAAGGTGGCCAATGCCGGCATCTCGCCAGTGCTGCAGGCGGGCCTGCGCTCCATCGGTGCCTGTGCCTTGCTCTGGCTTTGGTCGGCGCATCGCGGCATCAGGCTGTTCGACAAGGACGGCTCCCTCATTCCTGGACTGGTGGCGGCAGCGCTGTTCGCCGGCGAGTTCGCGCTGCTCTACTGGGGGCTGACCTTCACGGCCGCCTCGCGCAGCGTCATCTTTCTGTACACGGCGCCTTTCGTCGTCGCGTTGGGGGCGCACGTCTTTCTGCCGGGCGAGCGGCTGCAATGGCTTCAGTGGGCGGGGCTGGTGTGCGCCTTCATCGGCATCTGCATCGCCTTCGCCGACGCGCTGCGTCTGCCGACTCACCGCGAGCTAACGGGCGACGTCATGGCGCTGCTCGCCGCGCTGTTCTGGGGCGCCACGACCGTGATGATCAAAGCGAGCCGCCTGGTGCGCGTCAGCCCGAACAAGATTCTTTTCTACCAACTCGCCGGCTCCGGCCTGGCGCTGCCGCTGGTGTCGCTCGCCTTGCACGAGCCTGGCATTACCAATCCCGGCGCGCTGGTGCTGGCCAGCCTCCTTTTTCAGGTGGTGGTCGTGGCCTTCGTCAGTTATCTGGCGTGGTTCTGGCTGATCACGTGCTATCCGGCGTCGCAATTGTCCGTGTTCTCGTTCCTGACGCCGTTGTTTGGTGTGCTCGCCGGCGGCGTGCTGCTGTCCGAGCGCGTTTCCGCGCTGCTACTGGCGTCGCTTCTGCTGGTGGCGCTGGGCATCTATCTTGTCAATCGGCCGCGCTGAGCCCGCCGGCCCATCCCGTATAATCCAGCGTTCTCCTGCGCCTGGGTCATGACCGTACTCACCTGGATCGTCCTAATGTCGCTTGCCGGCGGCGTGCTCAGCGTGCTCGCGGCGGCGCTGTTCACGCTCACCGCGCGCAGCGCCTGGGTGTCGATCCTCATCAGCTATGCCATCGGCGCCTTGCTCGGCGCGTCGTTTCTCGAAGTCCTGCCCCATGCCATGGAGCGCGGCGGCGATGCCGGCCGGGTGGCGGCGGTGGTACTGGCCGGGATACTCGCGTTCTTCGTCCTGGAGAAACTCGTGCTCTGGCGTCACTGCCACGAAGCGCAGTGCGAGGGCCACGAACCCCATGTCCACGGTGCCGACGGCGGGCGCAGCGGGCTGCTCATCCTGGTGGGCGACACCTTTCACAACTTTGTGGACGGCGTGCTCATTGCCGCGGCATTCATGGAAAGTATTCCGCTTGGCATCGTCACGGCCGTGGCGATGATTGCCCACGAGATTCCCCAGGAGGTGGGGGATTTCCTCATCCTGCTGCACTCGGGCTACTCGCGCGCCCGCGCCCTGGCGTTCAACCTCCTGTCGAGCCTGGCGACATTGGTCGGCGGGCTGCTTGCCTACTTCGCTCTTTCCTCGGTCAGCGGCGCCGTTCCCGTGCTTCTCGCCTTGGCGGCGGCAAGCATGATCTACGTGGCCGTGGCCGACCTTATCCCCGGCCTGCATCGGCGCCCCGAACTGCGCGCCACGGTACAGCAGGTGGTGCTGATCGGCCTGGGTATCGGCACGATCGATCTGGTGCACCGACTCGTTGCCGACCGGCTTGCCTGACCTGATGGCGCCACGCCTTGACGGATGGCGCGTTCTTATTGACAGGTGTTATTGTGCGATGCAAAATCGGCAAGAATAGACCACCACGGAATTGTAGTTCAATTGACAGGTTGATCTCCGTCGTTTCATCTACGGGCATTCCGAGATTGGAATTCGTTGGAGGAGAGGATGGCGGTCGGCACTGAAAAATCCCAAGATAGCGCAAGCCCGATCCCGCCAGGCGCGCAGACGCTAGTCCAGCAGTTCCTCGATTTTCTCAACAGCCAGAACGCACTCCTCAACGGCGCTGGTGCCGCACTGCACGGCCGCCTGCCGCTGCCGGAGGGGGGCCGGCTGGCCGGGTTGCACCAGGAGTTTGCGGCACAGCATGCCAAGCTGTGGAGCACAATGGTTCAGACGCATGCCAACGAGCCTGCTCCCATCGTCGTGCAGCCCGACGCCGGTGACCGTCGTTTTGCCGCGCCGGAGTGGTCGGCGACGCGCTACTTCGATTACCTGCGTCAAGCCTATCTCATCAACGCGCGGTTCCTCACCGAACTGGCGGACGCGATCCCGATCATGGACGGCCGCGCCAAGAGCCGCGTGCAGTTCCTCACCCGCCAGTATGTCGATGCCATGGCGCCGTCGAATTTCGCCGCCTTCAATCCCGAGTTCATCAAGACGGCGCTCGAGACCAAGGGCGCGAGCATAACCCTCGGCATCCAGAACATGCTGGCCGACATGCGCAAGGGCCGCATCTCGATGACCGACGACGAGGCGTTCGAGGTCGGCGGCAATCTCGCCGTCACGCCGGGTGCCGTGGTTTTCGAGAACGAACTGCTCCAGCTCATCCAGTATGTGCCGACGACACCGACCGTTGCCGAGCGGCCGCTGCTGATCGTGCCGCCGTGCATCAACAAGTTCTACATTCTCGATCTGCAGCCCGACAATTCCTTCGTCAAGCATGCGATCGACAAGGGCGTGACGGTCTTTCTGATTTCCTGGCGCAACGTCAAAGCCGCGCAGGGCACGCTGACGTGGGACGACTATGTGCAAACAGGCGTTTTCGCCGCGCTGGACGTGGTCCGCGAGATCACGGGCGTGGCCAAGCCGAATGTACTGGGCTTCTGCGTCGGTGGCACTATCCTGTCCAGCGCCCTCGGCGTGCTGGCGGGGCGCGGCGAAGATCCGGTTTCTAGCCTGACCCTGATGACCACCTTGCTCGACTATTCCGACGCTGGCGAACTGGGGTGCTTCATAGACGAGACCTCAGTCGCCGCGCGCGAGGCGACTCTGGGCAAGGGCGGGCTGCTGCCCGGGCGGGAACTGGCCAACGTATTTTCCAGCCTGCGCGCCAACGATTTGATCTGGCAGTATGTCGTCGGCAACTACCTCAAGGGCGGCAAACCGCGGGCCTTCGATCTACTGTACTGGAACTCCGACAGCACCAACCTGCCGGGGCCGTTTCTCGCGTACTATCTGCGTCATATGTACCTGCAGAACGAACTGCGGGTGCCCGGCAAGCTGGAGATGCTCGGCGTCAACGTGGATCTGAACAAAGTGAAGGTGCCGGCCTACCTGCTGGCCACCCGCGAGGACCACATCGTTCCGTGGCAGGCGGCTTTTCTGTCGCGCCAGATCCTGGGAGGTCCGTGCACGTTCGTGCTTGGTGCGAGCGGCCATATCGCCGGGGCGATCAACCCAGCGTCGAAGAACCGGCGCAGCTACTGGACCAACGAGGCGCCGAGTTCCTCCGCCGAGGAGTGGCTGGGCTCGGCAACGGAGCAAAGGGGTAGCTGGTGGACGCACTGGATACAGTGGCTCGGCCAGTTCGGCGGCGAGCCGGTGCCGGCCCGCACCGCGCTTGGCAGCACGAAGCATCCGATCATTGAACCGGCGCCCGGCCGCTACGTAAAGGAGGCTGCCTAACGAATATGCAGCGGCGGCGACTGGGGGCGTCGCCGGCACAAGTGCGTTTCCCCCACCCCAACAAGAGAGGAGAGGAACAAAATGGCAAGAGTCGCATTGGTCACGGGTGGCATGGGCGGTCTCGGCGAGGCGATTTGCATCAAGCTCGCTGCGCTCGGGTACAAGGTGGTGACGACGCATTCACCCGGCAACAAGAACGCGGCCGACTGGCTGCGTTCCATGAACGACATGGGTTACGGCTTCAAGGGCTATGCCTGCGACGTGGGCGATTACGACTCTTGCAAGGCGTGCGTCGAGCGCGTGGTGGCGGAGGTCGGGTCCGTCGACGTACTGGTGAACAATGCCGGCATCACGCGCGATATGACGTTTAAGAAGATGGGCAAGGCCGACTGGGACGTGGTGATGAAGACCAACCTGGATTCGTGCTTCAACATGACCAAGCAGGTGATCGATGGCATGGTCGAGCGCAAGTGGGGACGCATCATCAACGTTTCGTCCGTGAACGGTCAGAAGGGCGCATTCGGACAGACCAACTACTCAGCCGCCAAAGCCGGCATGCACGGATTCACCAAGGCGCTGGCTCTGGAAGTGGCGAACAAGGGCGTGACGATCAATACGATATCGCCGGGCTACATCGGGACCAAGATGGTCATGGCGATTCCCCAGGAGATCCTGGACAGCAAGATACTGCCGCAGATTCCGGTCGGCCGCCTCGGCAAGCCGGAGGAGATCGCGGGGTTGGTGGCTTACCTCGCGTCCGAGGAAGCCGCGTTTTTGACGGGCGCTAATATTTCGATCAACGGCGGCCAGCATATGTTCTAAGGGGCTCGTCCCAGACGGTCGCGCCGGTGGTGCGGTCGTGCCCGCTCTTTCACTGGGCGGCGAGCGGGTTTTGTTGTTTCTAGCGGAGGATGTAGAAAAATGATGAAGAGAGTCGCGCTGGTAACCGGCGGCATGGGAGGTCTGGGCACGGCGATTTGTCGGGCGCTGGCTCAGGACGGATTTGTCGTCGCGGCGAACTGTCTGCCCGGTTTCCCGAAGAAGGACGAGTGGCTGGCCCAGCAGCAGGCGGACGGGTTCGAGTTTTACGCGGCCGAAGGGGACGTGGCGGACTACGATTCCTGCAAAGCCATGGTCGACAAGATCGAAGCGGATCTCGGTCCGGTGGACGTGCTGGTGAATAACGCCGGCATTACCCGCGACAACATGTTCCGCAAGATGCAGAAACCGGACTGGGACGCGGTCATCGCCACCAACCTGAACAGCGTGTTCAACGTTACCCACCGCGTCCTGACCGGAATGGCGGAACGCGGCTGGGGGCGGGTGATCAACATCTCGTCGGTCAATGGCGTGCGCGGGCAATTCGGACAGGCCAATTACTCGGCCGCCAAGGCGGGCATCCTCGGCTTTACCAAGGCGATCGCTCAGGAAGTGGCGAGAAAGGGCGTGACGGTGAACGCCATTGCGCCGGGCTACATCGGCACGGATATGGTCCTCGCCATCAAGGCCGAGGTGCGCGAGCAGATCGTCGCGCAGATACCGGTCGGACGCCTGGGCACGCCGGAGGAGATCGGGCGTCTTTGCGCCTATCTGGCATCGGAGTATGGCGGATACATGACGGGCGCGACGCTGCAGATCAACGGCGGTCTGCACATGTGCTGAGGTGGCCGGTGCTTCAAACATCAAGCAACCCCGCCGTTTCCGGCGGGGTTGTGCGTTTGCAGCGTGTATAATTCGTTCCTGAGGGCTTCGGCGCATCTGCGCGTCCGAAGTTGAGGAGCCCAGGATGTCCGAACATTCCCGTTTGATAAAGAAATATCCGAATCGCCGTCTCTACGACACGAAGACGAGCGCCTACATCACGCTGACCGACGTCAAGGACCTGGTGCTGCAGCAGGAGGACTTCCAGGTCATCGATGCCAAGACCAACGACGATCTTACGCGCAGCATCCTGCTGCAGATCATCCTCGAGGAAGAAGCGGGCGGGGTGCCCATGTTCACCAGCGATGTCCTGGCGCACATGATCCGGTTCTACGGCAACGCCATGCAGGGCATGATGGGCAAGTATCTCGAGAACAACATCAAGGCCTTTACCGAGATGCAGACCCGGCTGCAGGATCAGGCGCGCGCCATCTACGGCGAGAACAATCCGCTGAGCAAGGATCTGTGGACCCAGTTCCTGAACTTCCAGGGCCCTGCCATGCAGAGCATGATGAGTGCCTACATGGAACAGAGCAAGAAGATGTTCATGCAAATGCAGGAGCAGATCGAGGCCCAGACCCGCAACCTGTTCGCCGGCTTCCAGTTCCCCGGATTCCCGGCCAGTACCGAGGGCAGCAAGGCCGCCGGCAGCGACGAGACGGCGCCGGAAAAGAAGTGACCCCACCGCCGCGCTGCGGCGCCGCTTGAACGAATGGCCCGCAGCAAGCCCGCGCCAGCACCAAAGATCGGGTTCATTTCCCTCGGCTGCCCCAAAGCCCTGGTCGATTCGGAGCACATCCTGACGCGCCTGCGCGCCGAGGGCTATGCCATCGAGCCGACCTACGACGGCGCCGATCTGGTGGTCGTCAATACCTGCGGCTTCATCGACGCGGCGGTGGAAGAGTCGCTGCATGCCATCGGCGAAGCCCTGGCCGAGAACGGCCGGGTGATCGTCACCGGCTGCCTCGGCGCCAAGGGCGACATCGTGCGCGAGACGCATCCCCAGGTGCTCGCCGTCACCGGCCCCCACGCCACCGAGGAGGTGATGCAGGCGGTGCATGCCCACTTGCCCAAGCCTCACGATCCCTTCCTCGATCTCGTGCCGCCCGAGGGCATCAAGCTGACGCCGCGCCACTATGCCTACGTCAAGATCTCCGAAGGCTGCAACCATCGCTGCACCTTCTGCATCATCCCTGCGCTGCGCGGCGATCTGGCGAGCCGGCCGGTCGCCGACATCATGCGGGAGGCGGAGAGCCTGGTACGCGCCGGAGTGAAGGAGCTGCTGATCGTCTCCCAGGACACCAGCGCCTACGGTGTCGACGTCAAGTACCGCACCGGCTTCTGGAACGGCCGGCCGATGAAGACCCGACTCGCCGATCTTGCCGGCGCCCTGGGCGAGCTGGGCGTGTGGGTGCGGCTGCACTACGTCTATCCCTATCCCCAGGTGGACGAGCTGATTCCGCTCATGGCCGAGGGCCGCATCCTGCCCTATCTCGACGTGCCCTTCCAGCACGCCAGCCCGCGCATCCTCAAGCTCATGAAGCGGCCCGCCAGCAGCGAAGACAATCTCGCGCGCATACGCGCCTGGCGCGACATCTGCCCGGACATCACCATCCGCAGCACCTTCATTGCCGGCTTCCCCGGCGAAACGGAAGCCGAGTTCGAGGAGCTGCTCGCCTTCCTCGAAGAGGCGCAACTGGACCGCGTCGGCTGCTTCGCCTACTCGCCGGTGGACGGCGCCGCCGCCAACGACCTGCCCGGCGCGCTGCCGGAGGAGGTGCGCGAGGAGCGCCGGGCGCGGCTGATGGAACTGCAGGAAGACATCAGCACCCGGCGCCTGGAGCGCAGGATCGGCTCGACGATCGAGGTGCTGGTGGACGAGGTGGACGAGGAAGGCGCTATTGCCCGCTCCGCCGCCGACGCGCCGGAGATCGACGGCTTGGTCAATGTCACGGACGGCCAGTGCCTCGAAGTCGGCCAGATTGCCCGCGTCACCGTCACCGACTGCGACGTGCACGATCTCTACGCACAGCTCGCCTTGCCCTGAGCGCGCGGAGCGCGACGCCCTTGCCGGCGTTTGCGCTCTCCGGCGCCGGCTTCGATAATATCCGCGTCATTTCCCCGACCCGACCATGAATCACAAGCCGAAAATCGGTCTTGCTCTGGGCAGCGGCTCCGCCCGCGGCTGGGCCCATATCGGCGTCATACAGGCGCTGGCGGGGGAGGGCATCCAACCCGACCTGGTGTGCGGCTGCTCCATCGGCGCGTTCGTCGGCGCGGTCCATGCTAGCGGCAATCTGGACAAGCTGGCGGACTGGGTGTCGGGGCTGACCTGGCAGAACGTCCTGGCGCTCCTGGACGTGAGCTTCAAGAGCGGGCTCATCAAGGGCGACAAGCTGTTCCACTTCGTCGCGCGCCATTTTCTGCACCGGGAATTCACCGGATTGAACATGCCCTTTGCCTGCGTCGCCACCAACCTCCAGACCGGCCACGAGGTATGGCTGCGCGAAGGCAGCCTGCTGCGCGCCGTGCGCGCGTCGGCAGCCATGCCCGGGCTGATGACGCCGGTGCGCTCCGAGGCCGCGTTACTGGTGGACGGCGCGCTGGTCAATCCGGTGCCCGTGTCCCTGTGTCGCGCCATGGGTGCGGAGATCGTCATCGCGGTGGACCTCGGCTCGGATATCGTCGGCCGCGCGCGCGGCAGGACTGCTGCGGTCAAGGAGCCGCCGCCGCAGCCGGCCGAGGAGCCCGGCTGGACGGCGCGTCTGCTGGGCCGGCTGCGCAGCCCCGCCGAGGCAACGGAGGAAAACCTGCCCTCGCTCGTTTCCGTCATCCAGACCTCGATCAACGTCATGCAGGTGCGCATCGCCCGCAGCCGGTTGGCGGGCGATCCCGCCGACGTGCTGCTGGCGCCGCGGCTCGCCCAGCTCGGTCTGATGGACTACCATCGCGGCGTCGAGGCGATCGCCGAAGGCATGGAGACGGTCAAGCGCATGCGCCCGGCCATCGACGTGGCGCTGGGACGCTGAGGGCGCAAGCATGGATACCCTGACCGCACGGCTTGGCGAAATCATCGGTGCCGCGCACGTCCTCACCGATGCAGCGGACACGGCGCCCTCGCTCACCGACTGGCGCGGGCGCTACACCGGCCGCGCCCGCTGCGTCGTCAAGCCGGCGAACACCGACGAAGTGGCCGCAGTCGTCACCGCCTGTGCGCAGGCGCGCGTGCCCATGGTGCCCCAGGGCGGCAACACCGGCCTGTGCGGCGGCGCCACGCCCGACGCCTCGGGCAACGCCGTCGTCATCAACCTGGCGCGCGTGAACCGCATTCGCGACATCGACGTCGCCAACAACACCATCACGGCGGAGGCGGGCTGCGTCCTGCAGCAGGTGCAGGAGGCGGCGGAACGCGCCAACCGGCTTTTTCCCCTGGCGCTGGCGGCCCAGGGCAGTTGCCAGATCGGCGGCAACCTGTCCACCAATGCCGGCGGCGTGCATGTGCTGCGCTACGGCAACACGCGCGATCTCACCCTCGGCCTGGAAGTGGTGCTGCCCGACGGGCGCATCTGGAACGGCCTGCGCGGGCTGCGCAAGGACAACACCGGCTACGATCTCAAGCACCTGTTCATCGGCGCCGAAGGCACGCTGGGCATCGTTACCGCCGTCGTGCTCAAGCTGTTCCCCAAGCCGCAGACGAGCGCCGTGGCGTGGCTCGCCGTGCCCGATCCGGCCGCCGCCGTGGATTTGCTCGGGCGCATGCGCGATGCCTTCGCCGATCGCGTGTGCGCCTTCGAGATCGTCGGCCGGCCGGCGCTCGATCTGGTGCTCCAGCACATCTCCGGCGCGCGCGATCCGCTGGCGCAGCGGCACGACTGGTACGTGCTGATGGAACTGGCCGATACCCTGGCCGGCTTCGATCTCGCTGCCGCCGTGGAAGCCGCGCTCTCGACGGAAATGGAGGCGGGCCGCGTGCGCGATGCCGTCGTCGCGCGCAGCATCGCCCAAGCGCAGGCGCTATGGGCGCTGCGCGAGAACATTTCCGAAGCGCAGCGCATCGAGGGCATCAGCATCAAGCATGACATCGCCGTGCCGGTGAGCCGCATCGACGAGTTCATCACCGCCGCCGGCAAGGCGCTGCGGCGCGCGTTCGGCGGCGTGCGCATCGTCGTCTTCGGCCACATCGGCGACGGCAACCTGCACTACAACCTGTCGCGGCCCGAGGCCGCCGGCAACGACGAGTTCATCGCCCAGACGCCGGCCGCCAACCGCATCGTCCATGACCTCGTCACCCGGCTCGGCGGCAGCATCAGCGCCGAGCACGGCCTGGGGCAACTGAAGCGCGGCGAGATCCTGCGCTACAAGAGCGAGCTGGAGATGGAGCTGATGCGCCGGGTGAAGACGGCGCTCGACCCGCACAACCTCATGAACCCGGGCAAGGTGCTGGCGGATTAGCGCCGACGGTCAGCCCGTAATCAACGCGCCACCAGCCTGTCGTCCGCCGCGCAGCGCGCATCATCGGCCCGTCATTCCAGGCAAGCGCAGCGCGGCCCGGAATCCGGCAAGCCCGGCGCCACGAAGCCGCACTGCACCAGAGACGTAAACCCCGGAGCTTTCTTTACAAAGCCAGGGCGGCTCCGTATAATGCGCCCTCTCTTGTGGGGGTATAGCTCAGCTGGGAGAGCGCTTGCATGGCATGCAAGAGGTCAGCGGTTCGATCCCGCTTACCTCCACCACCAAGACCTCGAATGCCTCACCTCAAGGTCCCCATCGTCTAGAGGCCTAGGACATCGCCCTTTCACGGCGGTAACCGGGGTTCGAATCCCCGTGGGGACGCCACCTTAACCCCACTTGCGCCGATTCGGTAGCGGATCTCCCCGGCGCGGGTAATGGGGTCGAGGGTGATGCTCTCGATCATCCCCTGCAGGAAATCCTTCAGATGGCCACGGTCCAGCGCGGCCATGTCTTCGGCGATCGCATCGAGCATGCGACGCACATCGCTTTCACGCACCTTTGCCAGCGCCTTGGCGCGCCGTGTCTCTTCCTCGATCGCCACCAGACGCTCGGCGAGATCTCTGCGTTCCCGTTCCAGATCCTCTATGCGCCGTAGCAGCGGTCCCGGCTCGTCGGTCTGCTCGATGAGCCCCATCAGCCGGTTGATGCGCGTGTCGGTCTCGCGCACCTGGCCGGCCAGCGCCGCCAGCTCGGCGCCGTCGCTGGGCGACTGGGAGCGGCGCGCGTATTCCGTCAGCAGATTGACGAACTCATCGGTGCGCAGATCCGCAGCCACCTGGGCGAGCAGTGCCTCCTCGATCATGCTGGCCTTGATGTTCGCGCCGCCGGTGCGGTAGTTGCCGGCGTTGCCCCACCAGGCGGTGCCGTCCGGCGTCCGCAGAATCCCCGTCAGCAGATAGTCCGAGATCCGCGCGCGGGTCGCCCGCGCCGCCTTGTTGCCTTCCAGCCGCGCCAGGATCGCCTCGGCTTCCTCGTCTGTGATGAGGGCGGCATGGGTGTCGCGCTGGATGATCCACTCGGCGCGCGGCCGCCGCCGGCCCTCGCCGGCATCTTCTTTCCCGCGGTGAACGTTCCACACCGTGTGGCCGGCATAGGTCAGCGCCGACCATTCCAGATGCGTGAGCGTGCTCTTGGCGAGCGGGATGCCCAGCTCGTCGGCGAGTGCCCGGCCGTTCCTGCCGGCCGCCCGACCCTTGAACCAGGCGGCGATCTTGTGGGCGTGCTCGTCTGGCTCGATGCGGCTCTTGGTGACGGGCGCGCCGTCGCGCCATTGCCCGGTCTCCACCGTGGCCAGCCGGTAGCCGTAGGGCGCCCGCCCGCCGGCGCGAAAGCCCTGGCGCACGTTCTCCGCCATGCCGGCTAGGCCCTTTTCGCGCGACATCAGGCTGTGCACCTCGTCCATGGCCTGCAGTACCGAGTCGAGGATCACCTGGGAGATCGGATCCACCTCTGGAACCTTGGCGAAGAGGATCTCCACGCCGAGCTTCTTGCACTCGTGGCGGAAGGCCTCGGCGATGTAGCGCCGCCGGCCGAGGCGGCTGGTGTCGTACATGAGCACAGCCGACCAGGCGCGGTGCTTCGCTTTCAGGTCGCGCAGCAGCGACTGGAAACCCGGGCGGTCGGTGTCCTTGCCGGACTCGACCGCGTCGGCGTATTCAGAGGTGATCAGCAGGCTGCGGCTCTTGGCCAGCTCCTGCAGCTCGCGGCGTTGCGCCGCCAGGGAGACCGCACTGCGGTCCTTCGATGACCTCAAGTACAGGACGGCGTGCTTTCGCATGGAAATCGAGGAGCAGGGCGACCGCTGCAATAGCGGCCAACCCTGGATCGGGTTTGTTGACGGCGGAGATTGTGAGCGGCGGCCGCGCCATGGGTCAAGCCTCGGGATACGCGTCGTGCAGCACGCCGTCGAGGAGGCGGCCGGCGGCTTTCTTGCCGGTGCGGTGCATGATCCATGTGCCGATGGGCGGCTGGCCATCGAAATCTACATGCCACTCATTGCCACGAGTCGTGATGAGCAGGTGTGGCCTATCGAGTGCTGCATCGCGCGCGCTGTCCTCATCGCTGTAGTAATCGCAGGCCGGAGCCCAAGCTCCGTGCTGCTTGAATAGGAACGACACCCTGGCCGCGGCGCACTGATCGCGCAGGGATCTTGCCCAATCAGGATGCATGGGCCTGGCAGTCTTGCCGCTCTCACCGCCAACAACCACCCAGCTCAGGCCGAAACGCTCAGACGAGTGTATGGCGCAGCCAGAACCCTCACCGGCCCACAGCGGGGCACTGCGCATCAACCGCAAATCGATCGGCCCAAGGAGCGGCTCAGCAGAGATCCAGCGCACCGCGCCCGGCGTGTCCAGCAGTAACGGGACGCGCTCGTCCGCCGTGTCTTGGTCCTCAATAGAGACGCCCATCCAGATGTTGTACGGGGGTTTCCAGTCCCACTCGGACCGCAGCAGAAACTGCATGCGCTCGGCCCGCTTGGTCAATACTTGGAAGGTGTGCTGCGGGCACTTGGCCATCACGGCGAATACCTGCGCGATAAACTTGTCCGGCACGTGCGCGTGGAACAGATCCGCCCGCGGGCAGACGAAGATGCGCCGGCCCTTCTTCCAGTGCAGGGGCTGGTTGAGGGCCTCGGGGTGGCAGCGCACGTCGGTGAAGGCGCGGCCGTACCAGACGCTCTTCGGGTTCTTCGACCAGCGGGTCTCTACCTCCCGCTCGGCATAGCAGTTCTTGCAGCCCTGACTGACCTTCGTGCAGCCGGTCACCGGCGACCAGGTGGCGTCGGTCCATTCGATTTGGCTCTTGTCGCTCATGCGAAATGCTTCCCCCAGATGCGCTCGATGACTTCCACCTGGTTCGCGCTCAGCACGCGGGAATCCTTTCCCGCCCGCAGATAGCGCTGCAGCACGTTGGTCACGAAGCCATGCTCCCAGTTGGTCAGATCGGTGGTATCGAGCAGCCCTTCGAGCTGCTCGATCATGGCGCCGATGGAGACGATGCGGGTCATGCGAAGAGCCTCCCTTGTCCCACTGCTTCCAGCTCGGCCGGCGTTGCCATGGGCAGCGCGTCTGGATCGAACTCAGGATCGAAGTAGCACTCGATCACTGCTGCTTGGTCAGCGGCGTGTTCATGGCCGGCTCCCGACCGGGAACGGCCAGTCCTCCACGAAGTTCAAGGGTTTTTCAACCGGCGCAGCCGGTTCGTTCGCCGGCGTAGCCGGCGCTGGATTCGCCTTTCCCTCCGTCCTCTTCCTTCCGGCCGGCCTCGCGGGCTTCTTCTCCGCCGCCGGCGCAGCGGGGTCCGGAGCGGTTTCGGGCGCGACAGAGGCGGCGGGCGGATCGCGCAAGGCCTCGGCGTCGAGGCCGACGGCCTGGGCGAGGGCGAGGAGGGTGGCGGGGTGATCGCGCCGTCCGTAGTTAAACAGTTGGCCCTGCTCCACCTGGGTGAGGGCGTCGAGCAGGAACACCAGCACGTGGCCGATGGGCCAGCCGGCCATCGCGGCGGCGATCTTCTCCAACTCCTCCGCCTCGTCGTATTCCTCGGGCAGGGTCAGACCAAAGCGCGCCAGCAGGTCTTCGGGGAATTCGGCGATGGTGACCTCCTGGCGCAGCCAGGCCATTATGGCGATGCGCACCAGCGTGCGCGGGAAGTCGATGTCCTGCTCGCACGACATGCGCAGCATGGGCCAGAGCGCGGCCGCGAGGCGTGCGCGCCAGTCCTTCTCCGCCTCGGTGGCCTGCCGTTTCGCTTCCCGCGCCGCGCGGCCGGCCTTGAGCGCCTCGCGCTCAGTACGCTGGTCGGCTGTCTCGGGTTCCGGCGCCTCCGGATCCTCCGTGGGCTGCCAGCCTGCCTGCTTGAGCGCCTCTTCGATCGCCGTCCTCTCGGCCACTGCCACCAGCCGCTTGTTGGCGCCGGAGCTCACCTCCAGGAATGCGGCGACCGGGGCGTCCTCGCCCAGGACCTCGCGGTAGGTGCGTTCCTGCTCGTCGCCGTCGACCTCGTCGTCGAGCACGACGTAGCGATCCTCGTCGATGGACCAGAGGTGGCCAGACGGTGCGATCGTCCTCACCTCGTCGTCGCGCAGCACCGGGATCTTGCGCTGCTCGGCCAACTCGATCAGCTGCAGATGGCGCGCGGCGCGCTTGTCCTCGAAGCATGCGGTGTCGGTGCATACGTCTGCATCGTCGCCGAGGTCGGCGAAGAGCGCCGGGTCGTTGCCGCTGCGCTTGGGGCAGTCGGCGCAGGCGCCGGCCGCGGGCACCAGCGCTGCGTCATGCAGGGGGAAGGTGGCTCGCGAGAGGCTGATCGTGAATCCGTAGCGGATGTGGTTGACGGCGCTGCGGTAGGACATGGGGCCGCCGTCGGCCTCGGTAATGTTCCTGGTGGCCTTCTTCTGCAGCCCCTCGCCGGGGATGCGCGCCACCAGCAGCGCCGTGCTGGCGTCGAGCTTGCCGGCGTAGAAGGCCTCGCGGGCGTCTCGGCACAGGGCGGTGAGCTTGAGCCGGGCGTAGACGTAGGCCTTGCTCTTGCCGATCTTGGCGGCGATCTCCTCGGCCTTGTAGCCGTGGCGCTTCATGAGCTGCTCGTAGCCCTCGGCCTCCTCGATGGGATGCACGTCGCGGCGCTGCAGGTTCTCGACGACCTGGATCTCCAGCACCTGGCGGTCGTCGAGCTCGCGCCAGAAGGCGGGGATCTCCTCCAGGCCGGCGAGCTTCGCGGCGCGCCAGCGGCATTCGCCCACCACCAGCTCGTAGAGCGGGTCGAGTCCGCGCGGATTAGGCCGCACGGTGATGGGCTGGATGACGCCGTGGCTCTTGATGGACTCGGCGAGCTCGGCGAGATAGGTGTCATCGATGTGCTTGCGCGGGTTGCTGGCGCTGGGGCCGATGGCGGCGACGGGCAGCGTCGCGACGGCGGCTGTGGGGTGCATGGTGGTTTGGCCTCCTGGTGTGGGTTACTTCATCCGGTGCTGCGTCACGCGCACGCCGGGGCGCTGCTTGATGACCCGGGTGCCGTCGGGCAGCGTGTCCGGGGCCGGCAGGGCGGCCGTCTCGTGGATGAAGCCGGTGCCCTTGCCGCCGGCGATCTTCATGTGCTCGACCTCGACCTTGGCGCTGTTGATGATGGCCTGGGCCACGTCGCAGACGGCGCGGGCGCGTGCTCGCCTTCGGCCCTGGGGGCAACGACGAGTGCGTGCAGCGCGCCGGCGACGCGGATCTGGCCGGCGTAGAAGCCGCCTTCGAACGGGGCGCCGAGGCTTGGCAGATCGGATTGTGTATGCATAAGCAGTTACTCCTCTGTGGTTTGCTCAAAAGGGCGGCGTGGCCCTACCGTAGAAATGACAATCGCCCGAGCCGATGCGGTGTGGGAACCAGTAGGCATCGCAGCGGCAGACCTTCTGCCATTCGCGTCTTTCGTATCGCCAGTTCCGCGCGCCGCACAGGCATTTGGGTTGCCGGATGTAATCGTCTGGTTTTCGCGCGAGTGTCCGGCGCTGGCGTCAGCGTCTGCAGCGGCAGGTGTAGCCCACGGGCGCTTCACCTGCGGCCTTCGAGGCAGGCGCGCACCCGCTCGGCGCTGGCGTTGCGCTGCGGGTCGCAGGCCGACAGGCGCGCATAGTAGTCGCGGCGCCATTGGGACTCGCGCTCGGCATGTGCGGCATCGAGGCGGGCTATGGCGCCGTAGAGCAGGACCAGGGCGAGCGCCGCGGAGAGGTTGTGGAGGGTGCGGGTGATGGTGACCATGGCGCGCAACTTGGCTCTCACCACCTCCAATACCATGAGGCCTGCGCCCAGGTGAGCGGCTTATCGCCGCCGGAACTCGTGCCGCCCTCAATACGCCAGCGTCCAGCGCGCGAGGTGTAGCCCAGCGCCGCGCCCTGCCCCGTGATGCCGTCATAGCGTGCCGTGCAGACGGTGGCGCCGAAATGTCCATCCGGCGCGCCGACCGTGCAGCGTGTTGCCGCCGCGACGGCGGCCTGCAGCACGCCGCGATAGGCAGATTCGCCGGCGGGTCCGGCGGGTCCTGTAGCACCGGCCGGGCCTGGCTCGCCTGTGATGCCGGCTGTGCCCGCCGGTCCTTGCGGACCCGCCGGGCCTGGCTGCACAACGATGACCGGTTCGGTCGCGCGAGCGATGCCCTGGGCGGCAAGGCCCATGCACACCAGGGCCAGGGCCGCGGCAAGATGGCTCAATGCGTCTCGCATGTCGCCTCCTTCATCGCGGCATGGTGATTGCGCAGTGCCTCGGCGGCAATAATGTGCCGCAGCTCCTCGATGTGCCGCTGGGCGGCACACAACGCTTTGCCGGTCTGCGCCAGGGCAATCTCGCCGTCCTGGCCGAGGGATTGCCGCGCATTGGCAAGCCAGGTGACGCTCAGCGACAGCAGGCTGTTTGCCGAGTCGCGGATGTGGTCGGGCAACATATGCGTCATGGCTGTGTGACCGGAGTGGTCGCGCGCGCTGCGAAATCGCGAAGAATCTGATCCATCATTGCCCGCTTGGTGGCACGGCACTGCTCGGGCTTGCCGCATCCGGTAGTGTTGCCGGGTGGCGTAGGTGCCGGTGCTACGGCATTGGTCGTGGCACAGCCGGCGACGCAGAGACCGATCGCCAACAGGACAACAACAGCAATTCGTTTCATGACAATCTCCCTTTGAGAGTCCGGTTTCGTCATCTACACCTCGCGCGCCCATGTTTTGCGCGATCACGCCGCTCTGCGGCTGCCACTTGCTCTGGCTGGGTCGCCCATTGCGTGGTCATGGTGGGGCGGGTTGGATGCACGTTATCAAAATGATTTCACGGAGTCAAGCAAAATGATAAACATCATCCGAACGGATGAAAGGGCGCCGCCGCAAATGGCGCTGTCGCTTGACGATACTAATGCCATGCGTTAGTATCTAGCGCATGATCGAGACGTTCAGGTGTAAGGACACGCAGGCCCTGTTTCAGGGCCTGCGGGTGGCGCGCTTCGTGAATATCGAGAAGGTGGCCATGCGCAAGCTGGCGATGCTGAAGCGGGCAGGGCGGATCGAGGATCTGCGCATCCCGCCGCAGAACTGCCTCGAGGCCCTGAAAGGCGACCGCAAGGGTCAGTGGAGCATCCGCATCAATGACCAGTGGCGGTTGTGCTTCCGCTTCGAGGCGGGCAACGCCTTCGACGTCGAGATCGTCGATTACCACTGATGGAGGAAAGAGCCATGGCGCGTGAAGTTCCCTATCCGACCCCGGGCGAGATCCTGCTGGAGGAATTCCTCATCCAGATGGGCATCACCCAGTACCGGCTGGCCAAGGAGATCGGCGTGCCGCAGCGGCGCATCGGCGAGATCGTGGCCGGCCAGCGGGCCATCACCGCCGATACGGCGCTGCGTCTGGCGCGCTTCTTCGGCATGTCCGAGAGCTTCTGGATCGGCCTGCAGATGGACTACGACATTGAGATGACGCGCGAGGCCATGGCCGGGGCCCTGGACAAGATTCATCCCTGGGCGCAGACGCATGCGGCGCATGCGTGACGATCGATCCGTGGGTTAAGGCGGCGGGTCGTGTCCTGGAATGAGTTCGATGTGCCGGCAGGGGCGTGACTCAGCGCTCCAAGATGATGCGTCTGACCAGCGCGGCTATTTCCTGCCCGCCTGCAGGTGTGCATTCCTTGTTCCAGACCTTGACGAACGCATTTCCATCACGCTCTTGCGCGAGCATCTTTCCCGCGCTGGTGAGTACTGCGCTGCTCGGCAGGATCGCGCCGTAGCTGTTTTTCGCCCGATATTCGTAGCAGGCGGTGCCGTTCGGTTTCAAAACCAGCGAAGTCAGCTCGAAGGCAAGCGGATCCTTCATCGCGCGCTTGAGAGCCAATGCTCCCGCGGCGGCGGCCTGCAATTGAGCATCACGCTTGTCTTTGTCTGCCTTTTCCTTGATCAGCTGCTCCGGCGATAGCGCGCCGAGTCGGGCCTGTTCCTGCGTCTGCCGTTCGCGTTGCTCGCTATTCGTGATGCCGATCACGGCGCCGATGACGATCACCAGCGACAGCCAGATGAGCGGATGCACGCGGCGCTTTTTCGGGGTGTCGGACATGACAGATCGCTCCCTCTGTGGACGTGGAATATTGACGGATGAATTCTCGGGGGCGCCGCTCCGAAGGACAATCCACCGAACGGCTTAGCCGCGCGTCATGGGCTGTGTTTGCACAGGCGACCCAGTTCGTCGTCCAGTTCCGCCACCAGCGCGCGGGTGAAGAGCGGGTTCCGATAGCATTCCCCCGTGATTTCGATCACAAAGCTGCGGCCCTTGTACATGGCCACAAGCGCGGTGCCGAGGAGCTGGCCCGCTTTCCCCTGTTGTGTAAGCGTCTCGTGGCATACGATCGTGTCGTGCGATATGCCCTCTGGCCGCAAATGGAATGGGGTCTTCACGACTCGTCCCCTTCCTTGCGCTTCTCTCTCTCCAGATCGTCCGATTTGCGTATCGCTTCGGCGATGCTCTGCCCTTTTGTCCACGTGCCGCCTGGCCCAACGTCTCCGGACGGACGACGGCGCTCTAAGGCTACTGGAATCGTTGCCGAGCGCCGTTCCGGGCCGTCATAATGGGGTGTGTGAATGTGCGCCGCCGGCTCGGCCTGAGTGCGAAGCAGTTCGTAGGCACGCCGGTTCTGTTCCGCCAGGCGCGTTGCCTGATCGATGATTTCTTGGCGCTGTTCCGGCAACAGGGCTGAAAACACGATGCTCAAGCGATCGGTATCGCCCTTGACCTCAAATTCGGACATCGCCGGCAGATCGAGCCAGCCGACGGCCTTCTTGAAGACCCCTTCAATGCGTCGAGCCAAGCGCGCGCCGATGTTGCGTGTGGGATTCTCCCCAATGATCTGACTCGCCTGCGAGTCGGACATCCCCATCGCTTTGGCAAATTGCGCCACGCCGCCGATTTCGGCAGCAAGTCCCCTTGCTTTCGAGCGTCTCGTCTCCGCCGCTGTCGTCATCCTGTCACTGTAACGGTTCGTATCATCTTGATAAATTATCAAGCAGCTTGACTTGGACCTTATCGTTTTGATACAGTCCGCGAATGGATATGAAGACCCTTCTCCGAACAATGGCGCCGGAAGAGCGCAAGGCATTTGCGGAGCGTGCGGGGACATCGATTGCATATCTCTACCTTATAGCTGGGGGGCACCGGCGGCCAAAACCAACGACGGCGCGCAAGTGGGTCGAATTGGAGTCACGGCTTACGCTGGCAGAGTTGCGGCCTGACATTTGGGATAACCAAACCAATGTTGAGCAAGTCGATTGATCACCCAATGGCTGAAAAATCCGATCCCATCGCCATCAAGAGCTACATCTCGCCCGAGGAATATCTGGCGTTCTCGGGACTGTGTGCCGATCTCGGCGTGAGCCATTCGGCGCGCATCCGCATGTTGATTAAGGAGGACATCCGCGCCCAGGCCCTGAAAGTCAAGGAAATCCATGATTTCCAGGATACCGATATCCGCGGTGCGTTCGCTAGGTCCGATTTGGGTCTAGAACGGGACTGATTCAGGCCCAAAGCGATGATGAACATGAGGCTCCTGACGAGCTGGCGAAACTCCAGCATGCGACTCCAAGAAACCTCAGAGCCGGCACCGGCAGCATGCCAGGGGCGCGTCTGTAACGCGCATCGCCATTTCCAGTCTCCCCTCCTCCTTGGGAGAAGTGAGCCGGCGCGGTTGGCCGGCTTTCGCCCCGCGCCGATTCCCTTCCTGGCGGCGCGGGGTTTTTCTTTTACACGCTGATCGCGCATGCATCCCGCAGATATCGCGCTAGTCGGGATCATTCTGTGGGGCGCGCTCGCGATCGCGCTGTTCTGGTGGTGGCGATGACACAGACCTTGCGCCAGCGCCAGATCCTTGCCCAAGCGCATCGCTGGGCGGCGCGCGTGCCGGTCTGTCGCACGCAGGCAGACAAGCGGCGCTGCGTGCGCCGATTGTGCGAGCAGCTTAAGCGCCTGCTCGGGTGCTGCTGACATGATGTCGTCGCCCAGACCATCAGGCGAGATCAAGCTTTGGAGCCAGGTGCTGATCCAGGCGGTGCGCGATGCCGAGGGAGGTAATAGCCAACAACGGTACGCCCTGAGTTGGCTATTCGGTCGGTCGTCGACGTTCGAGTATGTGTGTGGGATCTGGGATTGGGATCCCGATTACATCCGGCGCCGCTTGGCGCTCCGGCCATTGATGGCCGCCGCTATCCGGCGCCATGAGATGGACTATCTGCTCCCACCGCCAGCTAGAGCCCGCAGAACCCGCGCGCGCCGATGAACCGCAAAAAGATTGATACCGCCGCGCTGCTGGCCGGCGTGGACATCGTCGAGGTGGTGGGCCGTTACGTACCCCTCGCCCAGAGCGGCGCCGAGTTCGAGGCCTGCTGCCCGTTCCACGACGAAAAGACGCCGTCGTTCAAGGTGAATCCGGTGAAGCGGTTTTACCACTGCTTCGGCTGCGGGGCGCATGGCGATGCGATCAAGTTCCTGCAGGAGCACCAGGGCCTGTCCTTTGTCGAGGCGTGCAGAACGCTCGGGGCGGATGTGCCCGAATCGGACACATCCGAGGAAACTGACGCGGGACGCCGGAAACCTCGGAGGAAGAGCGTCGAAGAGACCCCGGCCGAGAGTCCAACCCCGCGCGCCTCGGCCCCGGACGACGACGAGCGCACCCAGTGGCGGCCCATCCTGCCCGTGCCGGCGGATGCGCCACCGGCGGCGGTGGCGCACATCAAGCGCGGCAAGCCGTCGCGCACGTGGACCTATCGCAACGCCGAGGGGCGCGTGCTGGGCTACGTGTGCCGCTTCGAGCGATCGCGCGGCGGCAAGGAGGTGCTGCCGCTCACCTGGTGCCGCCACGAGCAGACGGGCGCCCATGATTGGCGCTGGATCTCCTTTCCCGAGCCGCGCCCGCTCTACGGCCTGGAGCGCCTCGCCGCGAAGCCCGACGCCTTCGTCCTGGTGGTGGAGGGCGAAAAGTGCGTCGACGCCGGCCAGGCGGAGTTGCCGGAGCTGGTGGTGGTGTCCTGGCCCGGCGGTGGCAAGGCGGTGGACAAGGCGGACTGGTCGCCGCTCGCCGGCCGCAAGGCGGGCGGCTGGGCCGACTGCGACGCCAAGCACGAGCGCCTGCCGGCGGCGGACAAAGCCGCCGGCCTCAGTCAGACGGACAAGCCCCTGCTGCCCGCCGAGAAGCAGCCGGGCGTGATCGCCATGGCCAAGGTGGCCGGCCACGTGCTCGCCCAGGGCGGTCGCTGGTGGGACGTGACGATCCCGGCGCCGGGCGAGAAGCCGGACGGCTGGGACATCGCCGACGCGATCGCCGAAGGCCTGCGCGGCCATGCGCTGGCCGAGTTCTTGCGCAGCAACATCACGGAGCGCAAGGCCGCCGAAGAGCCTCCACCCGCTATCGAGGCTGGCGCGGGCATCGAGGTCATCGGCGAGGATCCGAATGCCTGGCGCAGCCTGCTCTTGCGCAAGGATGACCGGATCATCGATTGCCGCGAGAACATCTACCTCATCCTCAAGCATCACCCGCAATGGGCCGGCGTGATCCATGCCAATGTCTTCGCGCGGCGCATCGTCAAGCGGCGGCCGCCGCCCTGGTGGATGAACGGCGGCTTCGTGCCGGGCATGGCCTGGGACGACGATGACAACCTGCGCCTGGGGTTGTGGCTCGCGCAGCAGGAGCGCCTCATCGTGCGCAGCGCGGACAATCTGGCGCTCGCCGCCGGCTGGGCGGCGCGCGAATCGCCCTGGCATCCGGTGCGCGAATACCTCGACGGTTTGGAATGGGACGGGGTCAGCCGCCATGATGATTGGCTGACCGACTATCTGGGGGTGCGCAAGACCGACTATACGGTGCTCTCCGGCCGCTATTTCCTCACCGGCATGGTGGTGCGCATTTACGAGCCGGGCTGCATGCTGCGCTCCATGCCCATTCTCGAGGGGCCGCAGTTCCAGGGCAAGAGCACGGCGCTGCGCATCCTGGGCGGCGCGTGGTTCGGCGACACGCCGCTCGATCTCAACAGCAAGGATGTCTATCTGGTCATCCAGGGCTGCTGGCTCTACGAGATCGCCGAGCTCGATGCCTTCAACCGGGCCGAGGCGACGCGCATCAAGGCGTTCATCTCGAGCCTGAAGGACCGGTTCCGTGCGCCGTATGACCGGGACGTGGCCGATCACGAGCGCCAGACTGTGTTCGCCGGCACCACCAACCAGGACGAGTATTTCAAGGATCCGACCGGCAACACCCGCTACTGGCCGTGGCAGACGCAGGAGGTCGATCTCATCAACCTGGACGGGCTGTCGGCGCTACGCGACCAACTTCTCGCCGAGGCGGTGGTGCGCTACCGGCGCGGCGAGCGCTGGCACCCGACGCGGGAGGAGCAGCTGCAGCTCTTCGAGCCCGAGCAGGCGGCGCGCGAGATCGCCGACCCCTGGCAGCGAATGATCTACAACTGGCTGGAAAAGCAGACCGGCGCCAGGATCAATACCAACGACATTCTCTTTGACTGCCTCAAGATCGAGCCGGGCAAGGTCGATGGCACGCGCAGCATGGCGACGCGCGTCGGCACCGTCATGAAACGCCTCGGCTGGCACAAACAGAGGGAAACGGAAGGCGCGCGGGGCTATTACTACGAGCGGCCGGAAAAGAAGCCGTCGCAGGAATCGGCAGGCGGGGCTCGGCCCACGCCAGTCACGCAACGGGATCACGACCACGGAGGCGGCGATGTGCCGTTTTGACCAGAGATCGGTGCGATCCGTCCAACCTGAGGTTGGACGCGCCGGAAAAGGTCAGACGGCTGGAAGCCGTGCCAGTCCTCGATCCGTCCAACCTCCTAACCTTGTCCGACCTTGCCGCACGCGCAGCGCGCCGCGTGTGTTGCGCGCAACGTTGCGCCGCGCGCGAGATGTTCACATCAGGTTAGGCAGGTTAGGAGGTTGGACGGATCAAGTATCCACGCGGGTTCTAGCCGTCCGACCTGTCGTCCTACCTCGAATCAGGTTGGGAGAAAGACATGGAGCTTGAGGCGCGACTGACGAAAGCGGAAATGGCGGCGATCAACCGTCGTGCCAATGCCTTGGCTCAGGACATGTGGCGGATCTACCGCGACAGGCTTGTGGCGTGGGCGGCGGCGCAGAAATTGACCGGCAGTGGCGTCATCACTGATGAGCTGCTGACCGCTGTGGCGCCGGACGTCCGGGCGTCCGTGCTTCGTGAGGAGAAACCGTTTTGACCGATCTCAACCGCATGCGCGAGTGCTTCCTCGTCGCCGCCACCTGGTGCGACTGGTCCGACGCGGACCAGGCCGAGATCGTCGCGGCGATCAAGGCCGCTATCGATTCCGGCGACGAGGCGCTGATCGCCTACTGGGCCGCCTACCTCGAGGAGGCCTCGGGCTTGGCGCACCTCACCGCCCTGTGCCGTGCCGCCGAGGCGCGCATCCGCGCCGCAAAGCAGGCCGAGCGCGAGAGGGCGGAGGCATGAAGGGTGTTCTGCCGGCTCGCTTCTATGGCGACCCAAGCGAGGTGATGGACGAGCTGCGCGAGATGCGCCGCTATGAGGCAGTGCTGGCGGAACGGGAGCTTCGCGCCCGGCGGCGACGGATCAAGAGGCTGATCAGAGAGGCAAAGGGCAAAAAAAGATGAGCAAGGAAATCTACAGTCTGTTGCCGGAAGAATTCATACGCCGCATGCGCAACTGGGCCCGCGCCTGTGCCGGGTTGGGCAGTCTCGTCTATACGTCGAGCTCGATCTTCCGTACTGCCGCGGGCGAGCGCGGCGAACGTGATATTCCGATCCTGCAAGGCGAAGCTGCAGATACCGACGACGCCATCGCACTACTGCCGGTGCGCTACCGACAGGCAATAATGCTGTTCTGGCAATACGAGGGGGCGCCGCTCGCTCATCTCGCCAGGCGCTGCGGTGTCGGCGTCGACTACCGGACCTATAAGCGGCGTGTAATAGATGGCCATGAGCTGCTACGTGCAGAGCTGGCGAGGCTGGCGGAACGGCGCCGGCAATACCGGTTGATCGCGATGGCCAGGCGAGGAAGGGCTTGACAGCACAGTTTTGTAGGTCTAGGATGCCGATCGTCGTATCAGGGGTATTACGTCTGAAGCCCGCGCACCGCAAGGTTCCGCGGGTTTTTTATTGCCACTACCGGGCTATGCAGATCGACGTCCGAACCAATATCGCTGAGGTGGTGGTCAAGATGCGTGAGCATCGTCGTGCCGTAGTCGAGCGTGCCGTGCCCAAGGCTATGAACGAGACGACGTGGCAAGCACAGCTTGCCCTAAAGCGTGAAATCGTGGATGTGTTCGATCGCCCGACGCCCTTCACGCGGAATGCGATCGAGCGTCGGTACGCTCGTCGTGGGCATCTGCGTGCCGTGGTGCAACTGAAGGACTTCACGGGCAAGGGCGCGCCACCGTCGAAGTATCTGGCTGCACAGATTCGTGGCGGCGCACGGCGCCCGAAGAAGTTCGAAAAGGCACTGCAAGGCATCGGCGTCCTGCCGCCCGGCTATCGTGCTGTACCGGGCAAAGCGGCACAGATGGATGCCTATGGCAATATGAAGCCCTCGCAATTGGTGCAGATCCTGGCGTACTTCCGTACGTTCAGCGCGGCCGGGCACAACGCCAACATGAACGACAAGGGCCGCGCACGTCTAGCACGCGGCAATCGGAAGAAGGGCATTCAAGGCTTCACCTATTTCATCGGCCGCCCTGCGGACGGCAAGCTGCCCCTAGGCGTGTGGCAGCGCTTCCAGTTTGCGCATGGCTCGGCCATCAAGCCGGTGTTGATCTTCGTGCCCCACGCTATTTACGAGGCGATCTTCGACTTCGACTACGTGACAGGCAAAGCAATCGAACGCGAGTTCCCGCGCCAGCTCGAGCAAGCCATCCGCGACGCGACCGCGCGCTGATGGGTCCTTCCCAGCACTCGTCCCGCGAGCAATTCGTACCGCGTGGAAGGGCTAGTTTCGAGGGGTGCTAGGGGTTAATTGGTGGCATGTATCGTCAATCAGCGCGAGTTGTCGGAGATCCTCGGTGTCTCCCAGGTCACTCTGACGGAGTGGCAGAAGGAAGGCATGCCGATGGTGGCGCGCGAGGCGAACGGGCTGGCCAACCAATACGACACCGTCGCCGTCATCGAGTGGTGCATCAAGCGCCGGTTCGAAAAGGCACGGATCGAGACCCCGCGCGATCGCCTTGATCGGGTGCGTGCGGATCGTGAGGAGTTGGAGCTGCGCATCCGCCTGGGGGAAATCGCCGACACCACGACCATCCAGCCGGCCATCGACGAGTTTTTTGCCGACCTGGCGGCGGAACTGGACGGCCTAGCGAACCGTTACACGGACCCGATGCATGCAGCCAGCGATCGAGCGGACAAGTTCCAGCTTTTTAGACGGATTGCGCGCGAGGTACGCGAGCGGCTCAGCACCTTTGAATTCCGGCCAGGCGCTGATACTGAAGTCGATTGTGAGGCTGAAGCTGAAGCCTGACCTGCCGTCGGCGCAGTGGGCCGAAAGGTACCGCCGTATTGGCCGGGCCGAGAGCGCGTTGATTGGGCGCTTCTCCTTCGACACGGTGCCGTTCTTCAAGTGGTTCCTCGATCGGTACGAGGATCCGAAGGTGAAGAAAGGCGTATGCCGCAAGCCGGCGCAGATCGGCTGGACGCAGTCGGTGATCTGCAACCTGCTGGGCAAGTACATCGACATCGAGCACCCGACGTGCATCGTGCTCCTGCCTTCCGGCCCGGCGGTGAAGAAGTTCAACGAAGAGAAGTTCGTCCCGCTGCTGGAGTCGAACCCGCGCCTGGCGAAGGTCGTGCCGATCAAGCGGCGCGACAAGGACGTGAAGATCGACTGGAAGAAACTTCCAGGCGGCTACATCAAGCTGGTGGGGTCGAACACGCCGGATGGCGTCAAGTCCTCCACCGGCGCGCGGCTCATCGTCGAGGAGCCGGACGACTGCAACCTGAACCTGAAGGGGCAGGGCGACGCCATCAAGCTCCTCGAGGAGCGCGGCAAGACCGTCCCGGATCTCAAGATCCTGATCGGCGGCACACCCACGGTGAAGGGCGTCTCCTCGATCGACGACGAGTTCGAGCTCTCCGACCAGAACTACTGGCACGTGCCCTGCCCGGACTGCGGCGAGCTCCAGCGGCTCGAGTGGGACCAGGTGCGCTGGCTCAAGGACGAGTCGGTGAATGACCCGATCTTCGGCCGCCACCTGCCGGAGACCGCGCACTACATCTGCGCGCACTGCGGCTCCGCCTGGACCGACGAGATGAAGAACGAGGCCATCCGCCGCGGCGAGCCGTGCGCCATGCGTCCGTTCAACGGCGTGGTGGGGCTGGCGCTGAATGAGCTGTACGCCAGCTTCACCGGCTCGCGCATGGCCGCGCTCGCGAAGAAGTGGCTGATCGCCTGGCGCGAGTTCGAGCGCGGCGACCCGGACGCGCTGGTGCCGTTCTACAACACCACGCTGGGGCTGCCCTACGAGCATCGCAGCGACGTGCCGAAGGAGGACGCACTGCGGGCCCGCTGCCTGCCGTACGCCTCGCTTACGGTGCCGGCCGGCGGCCTGGTGCTCACCGCCGGCGTGGACGTGCAGCACAACCGTTTCGCCCTCATCATTCGCGCCTGGGGCCGGGGCGAAGAATCGTGGCTGGTGTGGTGGGGCGAGATCCACGGCAACGTTATCGACACCGCCGACCCGGTGTGGGGCGATCTGGAGCAGCTTCTGTTCCGCCCCTACCGCACCGAGTCCGGCCGCGCGCTGCACGTCTCGCGGGTGAGCATCGACTGCGGTGACGGCAACACGTCGGATCAGACCTATCAATTCGTGCGCAAGCACCAGGCGCGCGGCGTGCTGGCCGTCAAGGGCGCCAGCGAGCATGGCGCGGAGATCTTCTCCCTGCCGCGCAAGAAGGATCCGAACCGCACCAACACCAAGGCCGCGCGCTATGGCCTCAAGGTTTTCCTGGTCGGCACTGCCAAGGCCAAGGACCTGCTGATCGAAGGCCGGCTCAAGCTGGAGGGCGCCGGCCCCGGCCGCATGCACTGGCCGCAGGATGTGCGCGGCGACTACTTCGAGCAGCTGCTCGGCGAGGTCAAGGCGCCGATGCGCGTCGCTGGCCGCGTCAAGCGCGTGTGGACCAAGAAATCCGGCGCGCAGGTGGAAGCATTGGACGGCGAGGTGTATGCCTTGCATGCCGCCCGCGCCATGCAGCTGCACCTCAAGCATGACGCCTGGTGGGCGCAGCTCGAGGCGAAACTCGCCCAGGTCGAGCTGTTCGAGGAAAAAGAGAGCGCCACCGGGGAGCCGGAAAATCCCCGGGCAGACGCAGCCCCGCCGGGTCAGCCCGGCGGGGCGGATGCTGCGCCCGTGCAGACGTCTGCAACCCAATCCAAGCCCGCCGCGAGCGGGCTTTTTACTAGCTTCGGCTCCGAAGAATGGTCACAGAGGTTGTGAGATGGCGATGACCCTGGAGCAGGCCCAGCAGCAGCTCGATGCCTGGGTGGCGGCGAGTCTCGCCGTCGCCAAGGGCAAGGAGCATGAAGTAGGCAACCGCCGCCTGCGCCTGGAGGACGGCCAGGAGATCCGCGAGCAGATCGCCTTCTGGGAAGGCAAGGTGCGGGCCTTGCAGGCCCAGTCCGCCGGTGTGTCTGGCACCGGCTATTCCGTCGCCAAGTTCGTCGATGATTAATCCCATCGACCGTCTCGTCGAGTGGTTCGCGCCGGCGGCCGCCGTGCGCCGTGCCCAGGCCCGCCGCGTGCTCGCCTACTATGAGGCGGCCAAGCCGTCGCGGCTGCGCGCCGGCAAGCGCGAGGCCGGCTCCGGCAACGCCGCCGTGGCCAAGGCCGGCGCGGCCCTGCGCGAGCAGGCCAGGCACATGGAGCAGAACCACGATCTCGCCCGCGGCGTGCTCGACGTGCTGGTGCGCAACACCATCGGCACGGGCATCGGTGTCGAGTCCCAGCCGCGCCGCCGCAACGGCGAGATCCACGACGAGCTGGCCCTACAGCTTCAGAAGCTGTGGAAGGACTGGTGCAAGCGCCCGGAAGTCACTTGGCAGCATTCCTGGGGCTCGGCCGAACGCATCCTCGCCCGTTCCTGGTACCGCGACGGCGAGGTGTTCGCCCAGCGCATCCTCGGCACCACGCCCTTCCTCGATCACGGCACCCGCGCGCCGTACTCGCTGGAGCTGCTCGAGGCCGATCTGGTGCCCTACGAATACAACGCGCTCGACACGCCGCGCGTCGTCCAGGGCGTCGAGATCAACGGCTGGGGCCGGCCGGTGGGGTACTACGTCTACCGCAACCACCCCGGCGAGCTGTACCGGCTGACGACGCTGGCGGATCTCAAGCGCCTGCCGGCCGATCGCATGCTGCATCTCAAGCTCATCGATCGCATCCGCCAGCTGCGCGGCGTCTCCATCTTCGCCGCCGTCCTCACGCGCATGGAGGACCTGAAGGACTATGAGGAATCGGAGCGCATCGCCGCCAAGATCGCCGCCAGCATGGCGGCCTACATCAAGAAGGGCGCGCCGGACCTGTACGAGCCCGACAACGCCAGCACGCCGCGGCAGATGAACTTCCGACCGGGCATCATCTTCGATGACCTGCGCCCGGGCGAGGAAGTGGGTGTCATCGACACCAACCGCCCCAACACCAATCTCTCCGCCCACCGCGACGGCCAGTTGCGCGCCATCGCGGCGGGCACCAACACCACCTACAGCTCCACCTCGAAGAACTACAACGGCACCTACAGCGCCCAGCGCCAGGAACTGGTGGAGGGCTGGGGCGCCTACCAGATCCTGGCCGCGGAGTTCATCAGCCGCATCACCCAGCCGGTCTACGAGGACTTGGTCAAGGCGGCCCTCACGGCGCGGCTGCTCACCCTCGATGCCGACGCGGATCCGGAGACGCTGGACGACGCCATCTACATCGCCCCGCAGATGCCCTGGATCGACCCCGAGAAGGAGGCCAACGCCTGGGCCGCGCTCGAGGACCGCGTCTACGCCTCCGGCCCCGAGATCATCCGCCGCCGCGGCGCCAACCCGCGCGACGTGCTGGACCAGCAGCAGCGCTGGCGGCGCGAGAAGGCGCGCCGCGAGCTCGACACGCCGGCCGCGCCGGCGCCCACCGAAAAACCCGCAGAGGAGCAAGTCGCATGACGAAACGACAGGAAGGCCTTCGCTACGAGATCAAGGCGCTCGCCAACGACAGTGCCGAGATCCGCATCTACGGCGACGTGGCGAGCTACGCCTGGGGCGAGGAGACCACCACAGCGGCGCAGTTCGTCAAGGACCTCGCCGCGATCACGGCCTCCACCATCGTCCTGCGCATCAACTCCGCCGGCGGCTCGGTGCCCGACGGCCTCGCCATCTACAACGCGCTCAAGCGCCATGCCGCGACGATCGACGTGCACATCGACGGCTGGGCCCTGTCCATCGCCAGTCTGATCGCCATGGCCGGCGACACCGTCACCATGGCCGAGAACGCGCTGTTCATGGTGCATGCGCCCTGGATGAGCGCCTACGGCAACGCCGCCGCCCTGCGCGAGGCCGCCGACGTGCTGGACAAGTTCGCCGCCGCCATGGCCACCAGCTACGCCGCCAAGAGCGGCAAGCCGGAAGCCGAGATCCTGGCCCTGCTCAGCGACGGCGAAGACCACTGGTACACCGCCCAGGAAGCGCTCGAGGCCGGCTTCATCGATGCCGTCGGCGCCCCCGTGGCGGTGGAAGCCTCCTTCGACCTCTCCCGTTTCCGCAACATCCCCGCGGCGGCTGCCGCGCTTAACCCCCCCCAAAAGGAGACCCTCATGCCTGACAAACCCATGCAGCCGGCGGCCGCTGCCCAACCTGCCGCGCCCGTGCAACAACCCGCGCATTCGGCACAGCCCGAGGCGCCTTACGCCCGTTCCGCCGTCGAGACGGCGGAGATCCGCGCCTTCTTCGCCCCCTTCAAGGGGCGCGACGGCGTGCAGGCCATGCTCGAAGACTTCCTCGCCGATCCGGCCGTTACGCCGGCCAAGGCCAGCGCCGATCTGCTCAAGCGGCTGGGCCAGGGCGCCGAGCCGGCCACGCCCGCGGGCCACGTGCCGCGCGTGCAGACCGTGGAGGACGAGACCGAGAAGTTCCGCGCCGCCTGCGCCGTCTCCATCCTCGCCCGCGCCGCCGTGCCGGCCAAGGAGGTCAAGGACCTCGCCGCCAACCCCTACCGCGGCCACAAGCTGCTGGACATCGCCCGCGCCAGCCTGGAGCGCATCGGCGTTGCGGTACGCGGCATGAGCCAGCTCGAGATCGTCGCCGCCGCCTTCACCCAGACCCGCAGCGACTTCCCGGTGCTGTTGGAGACGGCCATGCACAAGGCGCTGCAGACCGCCTACGCCACCCAGCCCGACACCTGGAGCCGCTTCTGCGCTCTCGGCTCGGTCACCGACTTCCGCGCCCACAACCGCTATCGGCTGGGCAGCTTCGGCAGCCTCGACAGCCTCAACGAGCTGGGTGAGTTCAAGAACAAGACCATCCCGGACGGCGAGAAGGCCAGCATTTCGGCCAGCACCAAGGGCAACATCATCAACCTCTCGCGCCAGGCCGTCATCGACGACGACCTGGGCGCCTTCGTCGGCCTGGCCGGCCTGCTCGGCCGCGCCGCGCGCCGCACCATCGAGGTGGATGTGTACGCGCTGCTGGCGCAGAACAGCGGCATGGGTCCGATCATGGCGGACAGCAACACCCTGTTCCACGCCAACCACGGCAACGTGGCCGCAGCCGGCGCCATCTCCGTCGCCGTCATCGACGACTGCCGTGTCAAGATGGCATCGCAGAAGGACGTCTCCGGCAACGACTACCTGGATCTGCGTCCTGCGGTGTGGCTCGGCCCGATCGGTACCGGCGGCGATGCACGCGTCATCAACGGCGCCGAGTACGACCCGGACACCGCCAACAAGCTGCAGCGTCCGAACAAGGTGCGCGGCCTGTTCCGCGACGTGGTGGACACGCCGCGCCTCACCGGCACGCGCTTTTACATTTTCGCCGATCCCAACGAGGCGCCGGTGATCGAGGTCGCCTTCCTCGATGGCAACCAGGAGCCCCATCTGGAGCGCATGGACGGCTTCGAGGTGGACGGCTCGAAGTACAAGGTGCGCCTCGACTACGGCGTCGGCGCCATCGATTACAGGGGCGCGACCACCGCCGCTGGCGCCTGATCAGCCCACCCACTCTATCATCCCATGAGGGCCGGCCTCGCGCGCGGCCCTTTCTCATTCAGGAGATACGGACATGGCAAAGAACTATGTGCAGGAAGGCTGTACCCTCACTCTCACCGCGCCCTATGCGGTGTCCGCCGGCGGCGGCGCGAAGATCGGCACCAACATCTTCGCCGTGGCGCTCTCGGATGTCGCCAACGGCGCCTCGGGCGAGTGGGCCACGACAGGCGTGTGGGACCTCACCGCCCTATCGACCGACAACGGCTCGGCCGGGACGATCTGGTACTGGGACGATACCAACAAGCGCGTCACCACGACCTCCACCTCGAACCTCAAGATCGGCGTCGGCGTGAACACCAAGTCGAACGGCGACGCGACCGCGCGCGTGCGCCTGAACGGCGTCTTCGGCTGATGGATCCGTTTGCCTCGTTCGAGGCCTTCAAGGCTGCCGGGATGGCGCTCGACGCCACTTGGCAGCCGTCCAACGGCGATGCGCAGCAGAGTGCCGTCGTCTTGCTCGATCTGCCCGACGAAAGCCTGCTCGGCGACGCGGCCATCGCCGCGCAGCCGGCCATCGAGTATTCGGCCCACCAGCTCGTGGGCCTGGACGAAGGCGAGATCCTCACTATCGCCGGCACCAGCTACCGCGTGCGCGCCCGGCCGCGCCGCGTCGATGACGGCGCGCTGATGCGCGCATTGCTCGGGACGTTTTGAGGGAACCGGTCATGGCTAAGCTCCAAGAGGTGCTCAAGCGATACGAAGGAAAGCTCTCCGCAGAGGAATTGCAGCAGCTCGAACAGATCATCTACACCGCGCACCGGCTCGGCCACGTCGCCGCGCTGCGCACGATCGCAGCGCAGCCGAGTCTGCTGCGGCAAGTAGCCGGCTCGCGCATCGTGCAAATGAGCGGTGCCGGCGCGATGCTCGTCTGGCTGCTGCAGCAGCCGGAGATCCAGTCGGCGCTGGTGCAACTCGCGGGCGGTGCCAGTATTGGCTCGGTGCTCACCGTACCATTCGTGGCCATCATTGCCCGGCGTGCCTGGATGTATTGGCGTGCGCGCCAGGCCGCGATCGAGCAGCCGCAGCCATGATCACACTCGACCAACTGCAGCGGATCATGCCGGCCGCACCAGCGGGCTGGGTCGATCCGCTGAATGCCGCCATGGACGAATTCGGCATCGCCACGCCGCTGCAGATGGCGGCGTTCATGGCTCAGGCGGCCCATGAGTCTGGTGAGCTGAAACGTCTCGAAGAAACCCTCAACTACTCGGCACAACGGTTGTTGCAGGTATGGCCCAGGCGCTTTACACGTGAGGAAGCAGCAGCCTATGCCCGCCAGCCCGAGCGCATCGCCAACCGCGCTTATTCCGGCCGCATGGGTAACGGCAACGAGGCGAGCGGCGATGGCTGGCGATACCGCGGCCGCGGGATATTCCAGCTTACTGGGCGAGACAACTATAGGCGCGCGGCGTCTGCGCTCGGCCTAGGCCTGCTAGCCGATCCTGATCAGCTGTTACGACCGATCAATGCTGCTCGCTCGGCCGGCTGGTTTTGGTCTGACCGTGGATTGAATGCCCTCGCCGAAACGCGCTATTTCGAGCGCATCACCGCCGTGATCAACGGCCCAGCCATGCTGGGGGCAAAAGAACGGTATGCCTACTACGTACGTGCGAAAAGCGTCCTGGGGTGGCTATGAGTGGCCCGCGCATCGTCTTCTCCGACGGCTACAAGTACCAGCTCCGGGAAGACTACTGCATCGACATCGAAATCGCGCCGCCGACGCCGATCCAAACGCCCTATATCGATCTGAGCATCGCCGGGCATCTGACGATCCGCGCTGGTTATGCCTGGGATGGCCCATCAGGACCAACCTTCGATACGCCCTCGTTCATGCGCGGCTCCCTCGTGCATGACGCGCTCTATCAACTCCTGCGCGAAGGCCATCTGGATCGTGCGCAACATCGGGGCGATGCAGACCGGATCCTGCGCCGCCTATGCCTAGAGGATGGCATGACCCAGGTGCGGGCGTGGTGGGTCTATCAAGGTGTCCGAAAGTTTGGCCTGGCCAGCGCTCTGCCGAGCGCCACGCGCCCACCGAGATTTGCACCGTGACAGGAGAAAGGATGATGGATTTTCTGTTTTCGCCAGCCGCAACAATCGCCCGCGTCACCTTGGGCGCCCTGATGATCATCGTCCTGCTCGTGCAGGGCGCCTGCGCCACACCCTGAGCAAGCGCGGCAATGAGTGATCGCATGCCGCAGAATGATGCCGAGCATATGGTACTAGCGCAACGCATTGCCACGGTCGAGACGGCCGTCGACCGCATTGCAGATGCCATGGAGCGTTTGGTGCGGCTCGAAGAACGTCACGCCGAAACGCGCGATGGCGTCGTGCGTGCGCACGATCGCATCGACACGCTCACCGCGCGATGCAATGAAATAGAGCAATCCGTGGTACCGCTCAAGTGGATGCGACGCGTTCTCGCGGCATTGGTACTAGGGGCGGCGGGGTTGATCGGCACGCACCTCATGGAGCGCTGGCTGCGATGATCGACATCCTGGCGGTGCTGCTGGCCTGGGCGGGGGTGCTCTCCGGCTACACGCCGCCGATCGTGATCCCGCCGGGGGTCGTCCTGCACGCGCGACTGATCAACAATTCGAACGAGGCGCAATGGATGAATGCGCAGGTCGTCGGATGGCTGGTGCCGACGAGCCTGGCGCCCACCGCCTACGATGTGTGGGAGCAGGTGCGCTAGGACATGCCTACCACCATCGAACTCCTTCCGCGCGGGATGCGCGCCGGCCTGCACCGGGACGCCGAGCGCGCAGTGCCGCTGGCCGTCACCGGCCTGCGCCTGGAGGTGGATCGCGATGCCCTGCCGGACACGCCGGTGGAACTCTTGCGCTGCGAGATCGCGCTGTCGCTCGACGGCGGCCTGACCTGGCCATTCGGCTGGCATTTCGCCGCCGCCGGTGGCGTGGCGCGCGACAAGCAGGGCAACATCATTGCCACCTCGGCCATGCGCATCCGCCTGCCCGGCGTGGGCAATACACAACGGCGCATCCGGGTCAGTCTGGATGCGCGCCAGGCCATCGATACCGGCCTGCGTCTGACGGTGTATCCCTGATGGGCGTTTCGATCGATACCATCCCCGCCGACGTCTCGGGGCTGATCGTCTCCACGCTCGGGATGACCTTCTCGATCGCGGACAACCCGAATCGCGCGCTCTATGCCGGGGTGATCTTGGCCGGCGGCGGCCTCAACGCACAGCTCGCCTCGGCCACCTGGAACGGGGTGCCGATGGCCGAGCTCTATGACGCCGTCAACAGCGACACGTGCCATGCATGGGCGCGGCTCAACAATCCGGATACCGGTAGCCATACCCTCACGGCGACATTCACGGAGCCCTCGACAAACCCGGTGCTATTCGCCGCGTCCCTCTACAACGTCGACCAGACGACGCCGGAGAGCGCGGTCACGCGCACCTCGGGCACTTCGGGCACCGCCTGGGTGAGCACCGCCGGTGCCGCCGATGGCCTGGCGCTGGGGATGTGTTTTCATTACACGTCCTCCGGTTCGATCACGCCCGTCGCCGGCTACCCGACGTTCATTTCCTCGGGCACGCTATCCACCGCCACCGCCCAGACCACGAGAACCCCAACGGCACCGGCCGGCCAGAAAGGGGACCTGTTGATCGCCCATTGCGCGAGCGAGAACAACGCCACGCACACCTGGTCGGGCAGCGGTTGGACCAAGGTCGATCAGCAGAATCAGGGCAGCACGTGGACGGTATCCTGGGGCTACCGTATCCACGACGGCACCGACGTCAATCCCACCGTCAGCTGGAGCGGCTCGGCCGATGCCAATGCGCGGGTGCATCTGTTTCGCGACGCGAAGGCCGCGAGCCCGTACGGATTCACCGCCGCCAACGGCGGCAGCACCTCGACCCACTCGACCACCGGGCAGAACACCACCGCTGGCAAATCGCGCGTCATCTATCTCGATCACGCCAACGCCAACACGGCGATGGCGACGCCCTCGGGCTGGACTGAGAACACTGATTCAGGCTCCAGCACCGGCCCATGCCGCACCGTGCTCGGCGGCAAAGACATCGCGAGCTCCGGCACCGCCTCCGGCAACATCTCCGTCACCGGCGCCTCCGCCGCCTGGCGGCAGTGGCAGATCGAACTGCTCGCAGGCGTTGCCCAGTCGCAGCAGCAGGAAGCCGATCCCTACGGTGACCTGTCGGCCCGGGCGAGCTTCGATTCCGAGCCCGGCGCGGCCTACAACACCTTCGGCTGGACGGCGAGCGGGACGAGTCAGTGGGAAGCGTCGGCGCTGTGCATTTTTCCTGCTGCCACGGGAGTGGATTTGATCGTCGATCCAGGTGCTCACGGGCATCTGGCCGATGCGTTTGGATTAACACAGGTGCATCAATTGGGGTTAGGTGATGATAATAGCCATGGGCATCTGGCTGAAACGCCGGTGCTTGTGCAGGTACATCAGCTTACCCTGGTTGATGGTGCGCATGCTCACGGCGCCGATGCGCCGGTCCTGACGCAGACCCATATGTTGGCTGCGGCTGACGGTGTGCATGCCCATGCGGCCGATGCCCCGACCCTTATGCAAGTGCACCAGCTCGCCTTGCAGGATGGTGATCACGCGCATGGCGCGGAGGTGTTCGCATTGACACAACTGCATCTCCTGGCCCTTGCCGATGCGTTGCACGCCCATGCGGCCGATGCGGTGACATTGAGCGCGGTCCTGGCCCTTGCCGATGCGCTGCACGCCCATGCGAAA